>JABLTT010032944.1_pt1 | contig 40219 bp, 45 predicted proteins | sample 7160061 | NCBI WGS metagenome assembly JABLTT01 (sample SAMN14651232, study PRJNA627086) | human gut metagenome | isolation source: feces | host: Homo sapiens
CCGGATTATGGACATCCATACCCAGAACTACAAAGAGGATTTTGAGCTGGACGCCGGGTTGCTTCACAGCCTTGCCGGTTCCCAATCCCCCGAGGACAAGCACCTTCTCTGGATGTCCCGTCCGAACGGCACTTACCTCCTGCCTGAGCGTGAAGTCTATGTGGAGGATTCCTACGAAAACAAAGTGTGGGAATTTTACCATGAGCAAACCCGCGATCCCATCCTTGCCTATGCAGTCGAGATCAAGGGCGTAGAGGGCGATACCGTCAGAGGCAACCTCATTGAGCTGGACTATGCCGCCCATGTGGAGCGGATGCAAAAGCTCACCGTTCCGATTGAGACAGTGGCAGTCACTTTTAAGGACGATGCCACCTTTTATCTGCCTTTCCGCAGCTACCGGCGCGAAGCGATCCCGCTGGAAGAAAAGCATGGCGAGGTCGTGTCGGTGAGCTATCTGCCTGAGAATGCGGTTGAGCTTGACATGATCCTCCGCCGTGAGCGCTTCAAAACGAGCTACCATGCGAAAACCGGCAGTATTGAGGATCACATCCACAAGCTTGCCGTTCAGCATGGCGTGACCGAAAAGCTGGGCATATTGCCCCTTGAAGCGCAGACCGCCTATAATGCCGTCAAGGAAGCCTATCCCGAAGCGATTGTCTGCTTTGCCCAGAACGGCTACTTCGAGATTTACGGCGAAGATGCGAAGAAGGCAGCGCCCGCGCTCGGCACAAAGCTCCTGATGAAAGAGTTAGAAGGCGGCGGACAGGTTGCCGTGACCGGCTTTCGGGAAGATCAGTGGGTTGCCAAGGCTAAGGCGCTGTGGGTGCAAGGCAATGATGTCCTTGTCACGCAGCCCGGTGAAGACGGCAGACAGGAAACCGTCAAGCATCTTCTCGCTGAGGATTACATCCCTGTCGGCACGGTGATGGATATGGACGGCAAAACTGTCCGCGTTGACAAGGTGGACTTTCCAAATGAAGAAGTCAGCCTGACTGACATCACGGACAGGAAAAATCCCGTTCCATTCAGTGAACGGCTGTCTATTGTCCGTTCCTATGTGGAGGACGCCCCGGCAGAAAGCCTATGGAAAGCAATGGATCGCAGAGAGCATACCTCCCAGAAGAAACCCTCTGTCCTCGCAAAGCTCAAAGAACACGCCCAGACTGCGCCGGACAAAGGCGCTAAAAAGCCTGAGCATACAAAGAAACCGAAATCAAAGGAAATGGAGATGTGATTATGTTTTTTACCGTGGAAGAGACGAATCTGATGTGCTGCTTCGACACTTCCAGCCGCAAGAGGCTGATTGCTGAAATGAAGTCGCTGCCCATCAACGAGCTGGACGACGAGATGGCGGAGCTGCTTTTCCATACCGTTCGGAAGCTTGAGGGCATCACTGACGAGGCGTTTGCCCAGCTCTACATCGCGCCGGACAGTATGATTGACGATTGAAAGGAGGATGCCTATGCCCGTGTTGGATGGCAGTTTTGAAGCTTTCGTGACCAATCTTGGCAAGTACAACGAAGGCGAGCTTGTCGGTGAATGGGTGCATTTCCCGACCACCGAAGAAGAAATGAAGAAGGTCTTCGAGCGGATCGGCATCGGCTCGAAGGACGAGTTCGGTCAGGTTTATGAGGAATGGTTTATCACGGATTATGACTGCTCCATTCATGGAGTCAGCAATCTCCTTGGCGAATACGAAAACCTCGATAAGATTAACTACCTCGCCGCCCGACTGGATGAGATGTCCCACTCTGAGCTTGAGCATTTCGTGGCGATCATGGATAGCGGCTGCGATGAAGTAAACGACCTCGACGATCTGATCAACCTGACCTACAATCTCGACAACTATGATTTTATCCCCGACATCAAGGACTATGACGATCTCGGCCGTTACTACTTCTTTGAGGGTGGCTACAACATTGACAACAAGTTCGGCAGCTTTGTGGATTACATCGACTTTGAGCGGTACGGTGAAGACTGCGCAATCAATGAAGGCGGCACGCTGACCGACGCCGGGTACATCCGTCCTACCGGCGATAGCTGGAACCGCTATTTTGACGGTACGCTTGAGGATATTCCCGATGAGTACCGTGTCACCGGAAGCGGCGAGGAATTGGAGCCGCCAAGCACGATCACTGTGCTGGTGGTTGAGCCAGACAAGAAGCCCTATGTGAAAGAAATCCCTTCCAGCCTCGAGTCCTTACAACATGAGGTTGGCGGGGACATTGAGGCGGTCTATCCCTTTGAAGAGCCGGTTGCCATTGTTTGCAATGAAGAAGGCAAGATGAACGGGCTGCCTCTCAACCGCGCTCTGCGGGATGACAGCGGTGAAATCTATGACATTGTTGCCGGCACTTTCCTCATCACGGGGCTGACGGATGACAGCTTCGGCTCGCTTTCGCCGGATCTGTTGCGGCAGTTTATGACTGAGTTCAAAATGCCGGAGCAGTTTGCCAAAATCGGAGACAGGATCGTGGCAATCCCGATGATTTCCGAAGAACAGCAGAAACAGACTGTTCTTGAAGAGAAAAGCTCCATTATCAACGAGAACACCTCCGGTATGGCGGTGGATGGTCATATTGGCACATGGCACACGATTGACCACAAAGAGATTGATGGTCACACCTTCTGGCTCATGGAGCATGATACCTTTGGGGACGATGCCTCCTGCATCATTGTCGATGAGCGCGGCGAGCTGGTGCTGTCCCATATCTATGACGGTTTCGACGAGACCGCAGTCAATCTGCTCCGTCAGGAGGTCATGCCGGTCGAGAAGATGCCGGATGACAGCATCAGCATCGAGGATATGAAGCAGTACGGCTACAAATGGGGCGGGATGCTGCCCATGCGGGAAGAGGCTGCGGCTGAGGTTATGAAGTCGTGCCAGATTTACCGGCTGTACGGCGACGATACCGAGGGGCTGGTTCTGGACGCCAAGGAGATCAAGGAACACGCCGCCAAAGGCGGTATCTTCGGTGTGGAGAAAGCGGATTGGGTAGCCGAGCTGGAAAAGCAGAATCCGCTCAAAGCAGCTGAAATGTCGCTTGAGGATGACTATGGCATGATTGACGGGATCATCAATAACGGTCCGAAGGAAGACAAAGCGAGCGAGAAGGGCGGGAAAACTTCTATCATGGATCGGCTGAAATCCGCCAAAACCGCCCAGCAGACCGATAAGCCTTCTCCCCACAAGGAGAAGAAGAGCGAGCGTGAGTTATGAGCCGGAGTAAGAAATGGAAGCTCGAATGGAGTTTCTTTTTAGGCAGCGACGGTCGGCGCAAATACAATGACCTGTGCCGCCGCTGCATTCATCCTTGCAAGCAGAGCTTCCGCGCCGTTATCATTGCCTGTCCGCGTTACTTTTCCAAGCGCTCAGGACAAATCCAAAACCTGTCGGATTAAAGGTTGAAAATCGCTGATTTCCTGCCCTCTGAGCAGAGATGAAGCGTAGCCCCGTATGTTTTCCCGTCGAAGTCCGTAATGCCCAAAATGTCAGAATAAAGGTCGATTTTCTATCAAAAGCGAAGAGCCTCGGTCGATGCCCTTGCGGGTGTCGGCTGAGGCTCTTTTTTTATTGTTTGTCGCGGGGCTCAAATAATTCTATCGTTTCGTCTATGATAGTTTCGATAATTCTAATTTGAGTTGGAGTTAGCTTGCGAAGCTTATCAGACAATAGTAGCAGGTCTTTATCTATAACATCCCCGGTGAGCAAGTAATCTGCGCTTACGCCCAAGGCTGATGAAATTTTAAGTAGATTTTCAGGCCGCATAGCTCTCTTTCCTGATTCAGCATAAGAAACAAATTGGGTTGTCATCTCCCCTTTTTCAGCAAGAGCTTCCTGAGTTAGGCCAAGTTGTTTCCTTCGATCTATTATCCTTTGCCCTATTTCTTGGAGACATAATTCTTTTTCCTGCATCGCAGCACCCCCTATACTGTTTAAGTATATCCACAGTGCGCGAATAAATTAAGCGCGCATTGTTGACTTAATTCCACAATACGCGATATAATTCAGTATAGAAGAACGCCTTTACTGCACTGGCAAAGAAATCAAGCCGAATTAGTGATGTTCCGTATGACGGGAATGGATAAAAAAAACGGTAGGTGAACTTCACCTACCGACCAGAATCTATTTCGTAGAGTATTCCCCTTGACGATGACTCGTCCAGCGACTTTTATGCTTATAATTTTACATGGTGTTGCTGGATTTGTCAAGATGTAAAAGAGGAATTCGCCCGAACCCGGCCGATAAATCGTTTAATTGGCACTTTTTGGGGGGATAGACAGGGTGACGATGGCTATTTCGTTTCCTTTCTCCGTCAGATAATCCGTCAACCCAAAATTACTGAGTGAGGAAGGAAACAATGTCAAGAACAGGAGAAAATATCTACAAACGTAAGGATGGGCGCTGGGAGGCGCGATATATAAAATATTACGATGGCAATGGCAAAGCTAAATATGGCTATGTTTACGGTCACTCATATGCAGAAGCCAAGAGTAAACTGATTCGCTGTCTAACTTCTATCAAAAGCGGCCCTGCGTCTAATAGTAAACCAAACTCCTTTAAGGGATTTGACTTTTGGCTGGATGAATGGTTAAAGGTAAAGAAGGTAAGAGTGAAGGAACCTACCTACATACGATATAGAAACTCTATCGAGAATCATATCAAGCCATATTTGGGGAAATATCCGATTGAGCGGATTAGTACTGCTCTGATCGAAAAATTCGCACAATACCTTCTTGAAAAAGGAAGGCTGGATAAAACCGGAGGACTTTCTGAAAAAAGTGTTTTGGATATTTTAACAATAGTAAAGGAAGTAATTAAATATACAAATACCCTTGGAATTGCGACTTCTTGCCAAATAGAATTTATCCCACTGAAGAACAAACGAAAAGAGATGCGAGTGCTCTCCAAAGAAGAAAGCCAAAAACTCGTTAGTTATCTGACCGTCGATACCGATAATTATAAATTCGGCATCTTCTTAGCGTTCTATACCGGTATTAGAGTTGGCGAGTTATGTGCGCTTCAATGGAAAGATTTGTCTTTCAATGATAAGACTCTTCATATTTCAAAAACCATGCAGAGACTTCAAAAGGTAGAGCATAATGAAGAAAAGAAAACCCATGTGATTGTTGTTGAGGCAAAAAGTCAATCGTCCCATAGACTTATACCACTGCCTGACTTTATCCTTGAAATGGCTTCAAAATACAAGCAGTCTCCGAATTGTTACATTATTTCAACATCCCGTGGAAAGTTCATTGAGCCTCGGGTAATGCAATACCAATTCAAGAAGTGTATGGAAGATTGCGGAATAAAGGATGTAAATTTCCATGCATTACGACATACGTTTGCTACACGATGTATTGAGGCGGGATTCGATATAAAAACACTTAGTGAGATCTTGGGACATTCCAGTGTTAAAATTACTCTTGATAAATACGTGCATTCATCACTTGAACTTAAAAGGATTAACATGGAAAAACTACGGATGTTCTAATATTATTCTCCGTCATTTTTCTGGTCAGGATAAAGGTACAATCCCAGCACATACACGGGTTTGTACCTTTTTATCGTCAAGGGGAATACTCTACGAAAACCATGTTGAAAAAGGTGAAACAATGATTTCGGAGAGTAAGAGAAGGTCATATATGGATTATTGGCACTTTACAAAGGAAGAAAAAGGGGCGCTCATTCGTAAACTCACAGTGGCGCTGCCCATGCTTCGAGCTTCGGTACAAGCCTCACAAGAGGAAATATCAAATGCTATTGGCGTATCAAGGCAAACATACAATGCAATCGAATCCCAGAAACGGCAAATGTCATGGAGCACTTATATGGCGCTTATTCTCTTCTTTGACTATAATCCGGCTTCTCACAATACGATTCGTCAGTTAGATGCTTTTCCAAATCGGTTAGATGAATGCTGGCTGACAGGTAAAATTGGTCAGATCGGGAGCGAATTATGAACTCGTCACTTATGCGCACTGATATTCAAGAATTTGAGAAGTCTGTAAAGAAACTTAGCAGTGAAATAAGTAAAGCTTCATCAATTTGGACTGATAGCAAATATTCCGATCTGTTTGCCTCCATTCAAGAGATTGCGCGTATTTCAAGGGATGTTATAGTCATTGGAGAAAGAGGCTGCAAATCCGTTGATCAATTAGAGAAGATAGCCTCTGAAAAGTATTAGGGGGCGCTTTATGGTAAGTGTATCAGAAGAAGCACTTATGGGCATTAAGGCTGCGCTGGGAGATTTCAGAAATGATATTAGTGGATTAGCACCGCGAGTGGCAAATAAGATAGATCTTATTCTTGCAGAATCGCACGAAAAAATCATTTCTACAGAAAATGACGTGGCTCAATCTGAAACAAGAATTAAAAGCATAGAGAAAGCTGTCGATGCGACTGAAAACCAAATTTCTCATCTAAGTGCAGAGATTGATTCTGTCGAAAAGAGTATTCCCCAAATTCGTACTCGAATTTATTCTCTCAATGAACAAATTACTTCAATTCGCTCTCAGTTATCTGCACTACGAGCTCAATTAGCAAAGTGTGACGATGACAAACAACGTCAAGAGATACAATCTCAAATAGATATGCTTGAATCGAAACTGGCTCAGAATGAACGTGCCGTCGCTCAACTTACCGATCAGTTACAAAACGCTGAGAATAGGAAAATTGAGTTAAGACAAAAAATCACTTCCTTAAAAGCTAAGTTATCAGAGTTAATAGCTTCTATGGAAACCGAAAAAAAGAGATACAGCCATTTAAGAGACAAACTGGCTCGCCTTAAAAGTGCCTTTACAAGAACTGAGGCTGACTTGAATGAGTACCTAAATGCTGTAAAGAAATTTGAAGCCACATCAAGTAGTATTACACAAAACAACTCGTCCGCGCTTGATCAGTGCATTGCCAGCATTGACAGCTATATGTCTGTATCAATATAAACTGAATTACTTAAGGAGGATTTAATATGGCAAGTGGAGTTTCTGTAGAGAGTGCTGCTGTTCAAGGCGGTATTGGATGCTGCCGGACATCTATGCATGAACTTGAAGCAGCCTCGAATAGCCTGAAAAGAAGTTATCAGCAAGCTGGTTCAGGTGGATGGAAGGATCAAAAATACGCGGCACTTGGTGGGATTGTCGAAGAATGCTGTAGCGCTCTGACAAAACCGATAGGTGAGCTGCAAGAATGCATGGGGAAATTGCAGGATTTGCTTGCCGCCATTCAGGACTACGAATCTACTAACTTATAAGGAGATGTGATATATGGCAGTAAAAGCATCACCAGAAGCTATTCGGGAAATGAAAAAGGATATATCCGATACGATTAAGGATATTGAGAGAATTAGCAATGGAATTAGAACCGGGATGTCGGCCTCGGCTGGATGGGACGACGCCCAAGCAGCTCAGTTTAATATGTTGATGCAACAGATCGCGAGACTTACGGCTACTCCAATTGATACACTTAGAGCAGCTTTACCAAAGTTGGAGAAGCTTGCACAGTCGTTGGATCAGTATAACAGTGTCAAATTTTAATAAATAGACACTTTGAGGAGGTTTCAAAATGGGAGAAAATAGTAAAATTCCAACTTTCACACCACCGACCGCACCTACATTTACGCCACCGCCCCAGCCACAGCATGATGGTCCTGTGTGCTACCATCATCCGACTGAGCCGGCGGTTGCACAGTGTGCTCGTTGCGGGAAGTACATTTGTAAAGATTGTGCAGAGGCATATGGTGTAACTTCCGGTGACTATGCTGGGCAGTGTTTGTGTTATGATTGTTGTCAGCAGCTTGTTTCCGAAAATGTCGCCGATCTAAATGCAAACCTGAAAAAAATTAAAGGTCAGTTTATTTTGCAGATTATCGGCATGGTTATTGGCTTCATATATGGTCTCGGAGCCGGGATTTCAAGTGGCGACATCGGCGGTGGCTTTGTTGCTGGTTTAATCTGTGCCTGCATCGGCGGCGTGTTCCTGAGCGCTTTGAAAGCATTTGGCTCATTGACATGGGAAGCCATCAAGATTGCGTTTCAAGGCCAGTTCGGTATTCTGACCATTCTCTCGATTATAGTCCAAATCATTGTTATCGTGTTCAAGTGCATTTGGGTGACAGTCAGCAATACATTTTACTACATTAACTACATCAGAAAGACACAAGGATTTATCGAATCTGATTCGGCAGCACTTGATCAGATGCGGGCCTATATGGAATATACCCTTGTACGAAATCAGAATAAGGGCGTTGACCTTGAAACCCTTATGAACGAAGGCAGTGAACTGTACAACAACTCTTATGCTCAGGCAGTTCGAGATCAGGGTGAAGAAGCTGCGGATGCGGCTCTTCGTCAGGCAACTACTATGATCAATGAACATGGTGAAATTATCCGTGATTTCCGAGCTGCTGCATAATCATTCGATTGCCAAATAAGGAGGCTACACGATGGAAAACAATAATGTGAACAATGATGCTATCGCTGCTCGTCGCCGCGCATTGGCCGAGGCTCTTAGGCAAGGCGAACCTGTGGTGGTAACTCCTACTGGCGAAGTCGGCCAGAAAGATGAAATGCAGGACAATGGTCTCTCTGGTATTGAAGTCCCTCAGGGCAAGCTTGCTAAGGAGGACTAAAGTATGGCGTTCTACTGGTATCAAAGCGATCCACAGCTATATCAGGCTGAGGTCGCTGCAATGCGTAAGTTTTTCCCCTCATTCCAAATTAACCAACTGCCGGATGGCTCTGGTCGTTTGTACTGGCGAGGTAAGGTACAGCCTACTGGGGAAGGTGGTATGGTGTGGGACCTGATGCTCATCTACAAAAATGACCATCCTCATGCATCCCAAGGCGAATACGGTGGCTCTGTTCAAATTTTGCCAGTTAAGCCAAGGCTCAAAGATATTGCCGAACGAATGATGCCGCTTATCATAGATACTTATGGCACATATGACAATGCAGCAAGACATGGTTTCGGACTTGGCCTTCCTCACATTTACCGCGATAATTTTGGCCGTAACGAGGAATATTTTATTTGTACCGCTGATCCGAAGTATTTCAAATCGGGGCAAACATACTCGACATCTGCTGCATCCGCTTTGAGCTGGGCTTGCAAATGGATTGTCCTCTGCGAAATGTGGCTGAACGGAGAAATTAGCGACGATGTTGCTATGGAGGGTAATTACTAAATTTTGCGGGCACTCAGCTTCATACAAAGAAGCTGAGTGCCCCTTTGCTATTGGAGGTATAAACATGAAGGTGGTTTTTTCTGATAGAGCATTCTCGGCGATCATGGCAGAAACCACAGAAAAGATTGAAACAGAGACAGGGGGATTATTTTTAGGGACAGTTGAGAATGGTATATGGTATGTCATTGAAGCCATTGATCCTGGTCCCAAATCGGTCTTTGAAGTCGCCTATTTTGAGTATGATCAGACGTATACACAACATCTTATAAACAAAGTTGCGAATATATACGAAGCTAAACTTGATCTTATAGGGTTATGGCATAGGCATCCCGGCTCGTTTGATGTTTTTTCATCGACAGATAACGGCACCAACTCTAAGTACGCAAAAATGCGTGGTGAAGGGGCAATCTCTGCGCTTGTGAATGTTGATCCAAGATTTCGACTTACAATGTACCACGTGGCACCGCCCTGTAAATACACTAAAATCGCGTATGTTGTTGGAAATGATTTTATACCAGAAAAATATCTGAGACTAAAAACGGCAGATCATTTTGAAAAGATCATGAAGCGGATTCTTTCTCCTTCCAAAAAGCAGGAAGAATTACACCCGTCAGCAAGCATGAACTCTTTTTTTCAACGTATCATGCCGTACCTGGTGGATCGTTTGATAAAAGAACAAGCAGTACGTCCTCCCCTATATAGCGAAGAAATCAATAACAACCTTATTGACCGAGTTGTTCCTGATATTACATTTATGTCTGATGTATTAGGAATAGAGATGTCTGTTCTTCAGAAAGATGGATTATTGGCTTTAGTGCAGGACACCATTGATGGAGTGTGCAAAGCCTTTTTCGCATACGATGATATGAAGAAGCAAGTAATATTTCAGTTTGAAGGGAATAATTACATATACGAAGAAGGACTTTTGGAAAACCTTTACCGTATCGCAACAGAGGTACAACGTAAGGGCGATGAATCTGAAGATGAAAAATCAGGTTCTGATGCTACTGATCCTTCAAAGATAGTTAATGGTGTCTTGAAGTTGATAGGATTTTACAAGAAAGGTGAATGATCTCATGCAGAATTTTTTTAACGACGAAATTGAGAAGACGGTATTTATCTCAGAAGAGCAACTTGCAAATCGTTCTCCTCGAAAGCTATTTGGACACTATTTTGAAGACACTTATATTTTCAATGTTTTCCCGGAAACATTAGAACAACGTGGGGAGTTTTTATGCGAGGTCAAAACTGCCGGTTACCCTCTTACGCATAAAGGGCTGGAAGCCATCTCTACGGATGATCGTGTCGAATTTTACTATGATGGAAAGAAATTGAAGGTTGAATCATATGGACTGTATCAAAGTATTTTCTCGAGAAACAAAGGAATTCTTGAGACTGACGTTATGGCAAAAAAGAGAGCAATTATTCTCGGATGCGGTTCTGTAGGCAGCTTGGTAGCTATGGAACTTGCACGTGCTGGTGTCGGTTATTTTCTTCTCGCAGATCCGGACATTGTTGAGTATCATAATATCTGTAGACATCAATGTGGTATAGAAGATGTTGGCGATCTCAAGATCAATGCTTTGGAGAGAAAATTGCAGAGCATAAATCCGAATGTACACATAGAGAAGTTTGAAGGTATAATCCAGAATCTCCCCAAAGCCATGTTGGATGATTTTTGCGTAGAAGGAGATACAATTTTTGTTGGGTGCGCCGATAATAGAGCAGCCGATGTTTATGCGAATAGAATTAGCATCTACTATTCTGCTTATTTTATTTCAATTGGATTTTGGGAGCGGGCATATGCAGGAGAAATTTTTTACCATATTCCTAATCGCGGAATGCCATGTTACGAGTGTGCGTTAGGTGATGGAGGTACAATCTCTGCACGAGCGCAAGCTAATCATCACGTCTATTCCAACCAAGAAAATACGGAAGGACTTAAATTTGAACCGGGTATCTCAGTTGATATTAACTTCATTACAACAATTGGAATTAAGATAATCATAGATTTGCTCAATCTAACAAATGAGGAATATATCCCCCGCCTTGTAAACGAACTTAAACAATACACTGTAATTTGCAATACATCGAATCCCAAAATTGGCGGCGAGATGGTAGAGATTTTCTCTTACCCTCTTCAGATTACAACATCACTGGTTGTTGATTTCAGAAATCCAAAATGTAAAACCGACTGTATCTGCAAGTATGAGTTAGAGGAAAAGTAAGTCAACACGGCATTGATGTTCGATGGAAGGAATGTTATCTATGAAAGCAATTGCACAAGCAGAAATTATTGCATTGATTTCGGACATCAATGCATTTGCTGATAAGGCTGAGGCACTAATTACTTCAACAAAAGAAAATTATGCTCGCCAGAAGAACACCATGTATAGCAGGCATAAGAGTGAGTCTGGGAATTTGGAGAGCACTTTCCAAGCATCCTGTGCTGCAATCAACAAGCAGTCACAGCGTACACTACGTGATGCAAAAAGTATTCTCGATGAGATCATAAAGCTCGAGGACAAATTATCTGCTGTAGATAAATACTTTGTGAAAACAAAGAAAAAAAGAGAAGAAAGCCTATTGGAGAAAACCGATACTGGCTTTACCGAATCAACAGACTATTTTGAAACCTTGGGTGTAATTCAAGAGAGATTTACCTCACTCTACAAAAAATATGCTGAGGATATACTGCCCGGCCTTATTAACGGCCTCAATTACTTGTTTTCGAGTCAGAGGAAAAAGGATTATGAGGATTTGATAATTCTTCGTAATACAGTGACCGCCTTTGTGAAAGAGATTGAAGTCGAATTGCCGCAAATTGTGAATGAACAAATTGCCGCGTACAGAAAAGACTATTTAGAAAAGAAAGGGCAATTAGAAAAACGTCAAAAAGATGAACTCGAAGCATTTGAAGAGAAGTATCTTATTACATTAGATGATGTTGCGTCAGAAATCTGCGCTGATTTAGACAACATCTTACCCGACGAATTTGTAGAGTATTTACACGTGTTAATGGATCACTATAATTCACAAGTTTTCAAAGTGAATTCATCAGATGAGCTTTGCAATGACACGTTCAATATGATGTTCATAGATTATCCGGTCGATTTTTTTGTTCAATCCGCTATAGTTGCAAATACGCTTCGTGAAAAATGCAAGTCATTAGTTGTAGACGGTTCAATACGTTTTCCAGTCGCCGCATCCGTCCAAGATGCTCCTGTTTGGCTTGTTTTGAGCGATAATAGCAATTTGACAGCAGTGCAGGAATTTACTCATTCTGTCATGTTCGGTTACCTTTCTTCGGTTCCCGTTTCAAAGCTTATGTATAGTGTGTTTGATCCGGAAAACCACGGGAATAGCATTTCTCCTTTCTTTGATGCAAAGAAAAAATTGCCTGAGCTTTTTGGAGACCAAATTTATATAAGCAAAAATGAAATAGCCAACAAAATTGAACAATTAAATACCCGGATTGAGAATTTGCTGCAAGATAAAATTGGAACTGAATATGCAAATATTTTTGATTATGCGCGGGAACATGGTGATTATGACTTCCAGACTGAATTGCTTACAATTTATGATTTCCCTAAGGGATTTGATGAACGTACTTTGGGCGAATTGAGGAATATTCTTCGGAATGGAGCGAAATGCGGGATTTATGTCCTTATACATTGCCAGCCAAGTTCAGAAACTACATACTCAAGTGAATATCAAAAAAATGTTCAGTCAGTCCTTGACCTATCTACAGTTATTCAACAAGAAAACAGTGAATTTATTTTCTGTGGACTGCCCTTGACGTACCATGTCTTACCAGAGAAGAAGCAGTTCGGCTCGTTCTTTGGAAAGTATATGTTGATATATGAAGGTATTAAGAACCGAGGAATTGCGTTCTCTCCGCTTATTAAGCAGCTTGTTGATTCCAGAGACTCAATGGATTTGGACTCTCACATTTCGCACATTTGCGCAATTATGGCCGAAAGTGAGAAAAAATATGGCACGGTTCCATCACTTGGAACTTCATTCCCTACCTTTGTTATATTGGGTTCAGTGCTATACCCTGCTGATATTTTTTCTGATAGCGTCGCTTACAAAAAAATATGCAAAACTTTCATGTATAAGAATGAGACTGATTCTGATGCCGCTCTTGTAGAGCTTCCGTTGGTGTTCGACTTAAAAAAGAATTTCAATCTGTTTCTTAATAGCCCGGAGAGCAGTAATGATGCAATCCTTCTTTTAACGCATCATGTGGTATGGAGTTTACTCTCTGCTATTCCTGTCTCAGGAATAAATATCTGCATTTTTGACGGTGAAAAGCGTGGGAACAGTGTTATACCGTTTTTGGAGTTCCGAAAGGCTTGTCCGGATGTATTCGATCAAAAGATATATACGTCCTCTGAAGATATGATGACTCGCCTTCAGAAATTAAATGATTATATTGATGAATTTATCCAAGAAAAGCTTGGAAATAGGTACCATGATATTTTGGATTACAACCAGAATACATCCACCCGCTCTGAAGCGATCACATTGCTTATTATTTATGATTTTCCGAAAGGGATGGATGGTCGAAGCATCGATCTACTCACCAATATAATGAGGAATGGGAATAAATGCGGTGTTTATACCATGATTTGCTATAATCCCGATATTCCTTTCTCAAGATATGAGAACATTGATGAGCGCCTTGAAGTGATCCATCAATATTCTACTTCTATAGAGTATAAGAGTGGGCACTACCGTCTGCTGCCATACAACTTGACAATTAGTACATTGGAACCGCTGTCAGCTTGCGATGTGGATAAATTTATCGAGGAATATGTAGAAAAGAGCGAGGCGATAAAGAAACAAGGATTGTCATTTAAGGATATTTTACACCCAGAATTATTCACTATGAATTCTGCCAAATCGCTGTCTATTCCCGTTGGTATTGGAGATGGAGACTCTATCGTCAGTATCAATGTTGGCATAGGCTCTTCCCATCATGGTCTGATTGCAGGTGCAACCGGTTCTGGTAAATCAACGCTACTCCATACGATGATCATGAGTTGTATGCTTCATTATAGCCCGGATCAGTTACATCTTTACCTTATGGATTTTAAGAGCGGTACAGAATTCAAAATATATGAATCGGTTAAATTACCGCATATACAATTGCTCGCGTTGGATGCTATGCAAGAATTTGGCGAAAGCATTTTGGAAAATCTGGTGGCTGAAATGGACAAACGTGCCCGGGCATTCAAAGATGATGCAGAAGGTGTCACCAAAATAAAGGACTACGTAGAGCTTACGGGGAAACCAATGCCGCGAATTGTAGTCATTATGGACGAGTTTCAAATCCTATTTAATGACGCTACAAATAGGAAAGTTGCCCAGCATTGTGCAGAACTGACTAAGCGAATTGTCACGGAAGGCCGTTCATTTGGTATTCATTTGTTTATGGCAACTCAATCAACACGGATTATTACTGATCTCACACTATCTTCTGGTACAATTGAACAAATGAGAATTCGGATCGGTCTTAAATGTGGGGAGAACGATGCGCGTTATTTGTTCGGAGATCAAAACGATCAGAAGGCTCTTGCCATGATGAAGGGGCCGATTGGTACCGCAGTGCTTAATCAGGACTACACAGAGCAAGCTAATGTAGGATTTAGGGTTGCATATTGTGATGATGAAACGCAGAAATATTATCTTGATTTAATAAGTAAGACTTATGCGAATCGACCGTCTACATTGCAAACCTTTGAAGGCAACAGAACAATCAACTTGCTCGAATATTTTGCTGAGGCTAATATTGGAGTAACCTCTGAGCTTCCTGTTCATATCCATATGGGTACACTTATCAAGGTTGCTCCTCCATTTGCTATTTATATCGACAAGAAAAAGAAACATAACCTTTTGATCTGTGGTGCTAATGAGAAAATGGCAAATACCATTTCAAATAACTATATGATTTCAGCCTTGCTTAATCGCAATGCGACCGTCTATTGCATTGATGGCGATAAACTTATTGGAGATGATAGCTCGGCAAATTATTATAGTGCTCTTGCAGAGTGTAGTGCTCAGTTCAAAGTGGCACAGGATCGCGCAGATATTATTCACTTTATAAATGAAATTTATCAGAATTACCAGTCTTGGAAAAAGCAAAATAGCGATGATGTTATTTTTGTCGTAATCAAAAATCTTCAATTTTTGGATATTGTTAAGTCTATGTTCAAGGGTGATGTGATAGATGAAAGTGAATATGTTGATAAGGTTTCTACCGAACCAGAATTTAATCCGGCTGATCCGTTTGCAGCGGTAAATACAATGTTTGCCAGCAGAGACAGTGATGATAATATGGCGATCGGTGAAAAGCTCGTTAGACTTATCGAAGATGGATCAGGTTTTGGAATTCACTTTGTAGTTACTTCGCTTGAATACCAACCTGTAAGAGAGTGTATGTATTATGGAGAAAATATCCTTGCAAAGTTTCCTGAGCGGATCATCTTTTCTCTTGGCTCGAACGATGCAGACAGCCTTATTGAAAATGTCTCGGTCACAGGACTGAGAGATAACACAGTTTATTTCACGGATGGCGTCAAAAATATATTCCAAATGAAACCATATATTTCGCCTTCTCCATGTGAATTGAAGAGATTGTTTGACTAAACGAGTGGATATGCCATATACACAGAGGAAATATTCCTTTGTGCATATGGCTAATTCCAATATAGTATATTGGAGGCGATTTCGTGAGTACAGTCAATGCCGATATTGGTGAACTATTACGATATTGGAATAATATTAAGACGGCAATCACAAGCGTCGAAACGACAAGAACGGCTGTGAGGTATAAGTACCAGCAGCTTAACGGAGTATGGAAAGATAAGAAATATAAAGAATTAGGCAGTATTGTTCAGGAATGCAATAAAGCTCTAAATGACGTTCTTAAAGTATTATCCAATGGCGAAAAATTTATTGGCACACTTGCAAAGAGCCTGCAAGAATACGAAGATACATCATTTGAGCAATCATTCGGTCAGGGTCGGGAAGCGAGTGACTTAAATGCAAACATGAGATGGCTTGGTTCTAATGGAGAAGATGGTAATTTTGCTAATGCATTCCATAGAGGTCAAAATATCATTGACGCATTAAAAGGAGTTGAATATAAACCGTTACAATTTGCACCTACAGCAAGAAGTGAACAACAAATAATTAGTAGCATAAGTGGCGGCGATATGACACAAGGTTCTTGTTCATCATTGGCACTTGCGTATGCTGGTAATAGAGCTGGATATATTGTTTATGACTTTCGTGATGGACAAAGCCGTGAGGTTTTTTCTTCAAGAGCAACAATTGAACAAATTGCAAATATGGATGGCGTAAACTCAATTATATTAAGTGGAGTAGACGATACAGTTTGTGCTGAACAATTGTTATCAAGGATGGAACCCGGAAGACAATATTATATGGCTACCGGAGCTCATGCTGCCGTTGTACGTTTGAATAACGAAGGGGTTTATCAATATTTGGAGTTGCAAAGTGGAACTCCGAGCGAAAACGGTTGGCATTCTCTTAGTTTAAGCGTTTTGTATTCACGATTTGGTTGCGAAGATGGCCAGCCAAGAGAGTACTCTAATTACCTCATAGAATTGGATTCTTTGCAAAACAATATGGAGTTTTTAGATCTTCTGGGATATATTAACACAGATGAATTTGCACAAATGAGAGGGGCGAGTGGATATGTCCGATAATAGCAATCTGAAATTTTCTTGGTTGCCAAAGTCAGATAAATTAGGTGAAAGACTTTTTACATTCGATGGTAAGGAAATTTTTAATCTTTTTAGGGATTACCCCAACGCACTTACGCCTGAACAAAAAAGGCTATTTGATGAAGTAAATCCTTTTTGGGTTGATTTTTTCAAAGACAGAAAGTACAAAAATGATAGTGATGAATGAGGCGGTTTTCTTCTGATTTTATAATTGAGAAATTTGTCAAAGGAGGTGGTTCAATGGATATATGGCATAGATTAGGTAGAATATTCAGGCTTTCCAATTTGGGCGTACTGATATTCTTCTTGCTAAACATCGGGTTAATCTTGGTGGTGTTTTGCCCTGAAGGCATGACACTCGAATCAGCAACTCCTTTGGCGACTATATACATAGTTACAGTTTTAATCAGTCTATCCCCCCTTGGTGAGTGGACACTTGCCATATTTGCTGATGCAAAAGAGATAAAACGAAAAGATATTAAAATTCGACTTATACCCTTGCTGGAAATTGTTTATAACAAAGCAAAAAGAAAAACGCCCTCGATCGTTTCATCAATCCGCTTGAAAATTATCCATGACCAATCACCGAACGCATATGCTATTGGAAGAAAAACGATATGTGTAACAGATGGGCTGCTTAATTTGTCAGATGAAGAGATTATGGCAGTATTTGCTCATGAGCTTGGGCATTTAGCTTATGGACATTCCGCGATTCAATTGCTTATAGGTGGCGGAAACCTTTTTATCTCCGGCGCAATTTTAATTATTAAAATTATGTGCTGGGTTATATCGGGGTTGTGCAGCGTACTTGCGGGAATTGTAACAAGAAACTTCTGGATAGGAGTTGTATCGGCAATTGTAACAAGTATATCTTTTGTAACTGTTTGGCTATGGACTAAATTCTGCTCACTATTTTTAATGTGGTCAATGCGCCAAAACGAGTTTATTGCTGATCAATATGCATATGACTTGGGATTTGGCAATTGCTTGGCTCGTGTTTTAGATACCGAATTGTCCACTTCGCCTGAGAATGGATTGTTAAAAGTTTTATTTGCTTCTCATCCACATACTGATGATAGGATTGCTCGCCTACAAGAGCTTGGCGCGTCCTATTCCCGTTATTGAATTTATAATTGGTTAAGCTCTACTGAAAGTCTAAGGCTCGCCAAAATCTAACAATTAGATTATGGCGAGCCTTAGACTTTTCTTTATTCGAGCCCTCTTTTTTTGGCTTTCCCATATTCTTGAAGCGTTAGGAAACAACAAAAACCTGAGCGTCTTTCAGCGACTCAGGTCAGACCATTGGGGCTGAATAAGCCTACCCCTTTTGAATACAGCCTTTGTGTAAAAGTCGAGGGACATGACCATATCAAAGCCCTTAATGTGGTCAAAGAAGGAGATGTCATCCGACATCTCAATAATTCTTCTAAGGAAGCCCATGCACGCGCCGCAATCAAAATAGTAGGTGGCAGAAATGTGGCTCAGATGTTCCTCAATCTCAATATCCAACTCATAGTCATTAGAAATTTCTATGGCTGTTTTGATGAAGGTTTTCGCCATTTTCTCGCGCTCCGGCAAGACAAGGTAAGTTACATTGCTATAAATCTTTTTCATGATTTCGTCGAACGAAGGTGCTTGCTCTGCATCTTCTCCGAAGGCTTCTACGAAGTCGATTCTTTCCCTCTCGATTTCCTCTATTGTTTCTTTGTGAAAGTGTTTCTCATAGATTATCTCTCCCATCGTTCCTCTCTCCAAAATTGATTATTGTCAGCCCCTTTTTCTGAGCGCGTTTGAGTGTTTGCGCAGCGCCTCCCCAGCCGTGAGTCACATAGCACAAGGCGTATGCAGCGTTATCGACGAGATACCGGTTCCTTGCTGGGATCGCAGCCTTAAAATGATACTTCTCAAAGCCTTCTGGATAGATAATGTCATCGAAGTATTTTGGCTCGGCAATGTTGAAAGTGAGGTAGGGGATGACAAGGTAGTTCCTTATCTGCGGATAGCTCTTTTTCAGGTCAAAGACAACCCTTGCGCACATCCAATCAAACCCGCCCATGCCGCCATTTAAGAAGTCAGTAACCCCGGAGGCGATAAGCTTTTTAACTTCTCGCCGGACATCCTCTGCTTGGACACCGTAGCATTCCTTGTGACCAATGAAGGTCGCTGTCGCTTCTTTTCCCATCTCAAGATACACCTCTTCAAAATAAAAGGATAGCACAACTCAATGAACAAATCAACGCTATTAGCGTTGGCTACTTCCATATAGGATGTGTATAGCGATAGCCGTGTCACCTATACTATTAGTGTGTATTCCACGCTGATAGGAGGTGCTGTGATGAGGCTTGAGTCCATCGGCAAAAATATCCGCAAATACCGCCTGATGAGGAAGCTTCGTCAAGAGGACCTTGCGGAAAAAGCCGACCTGAGTATTAACTATGTGGGCGCAATAGAGCGCGGCGAAAAAACGCCTTCTCTTGAGTCCTTGATTTCCATAATCAACGCTCTCGGCGTTTCAGCGGATATGATCCTTGCGGATGTCCTTGACAATGGGTATTTGGTAAAAGATTCGCTTCTGGCTCAAAAGCTCGAGAAGCTTTCTGCGGAGGATCGCTCTCAGATTTATGATGTCATCGACACGATGATCAAGCATTCAAAACAAGTTAAGCCCTGAAATAACGAAGGCTCACCGAAATCTTGCAGTAGGTTTCGGTGAGCCTTTTTCTTTTGCTTATTCGAGTTCTTCGCTGCGGTTTTTCTCCTGTTCATTTGCCAGCGAGGGACTGAGGAAATCATCCACATTCGCCTTCATTGTGTCAATCAGGCGCGCTTCCTTTTTCAGCTTGGCGCGTTCGTCATAAAGACGCTGCTGCTCATCCACGAGCCGTTGCTGTTCAGCTTGCAAAGATTTCAAGCTCGGCAATTTTCCGACGCCCTGTATGGCGAGAAGAGTGCTCTTTGCCGCCTCATAGATGACAAGCTCCGCTTCGTGTTTGGCACGGTATACCGGTTTGTCTGCCGCCTTTATATAGGCATCATAAACCGGTTTGAGCCGCTGGTAGTTCGAGATATTTTTGATAAGCGGCTGCACCTCGCGCAGTCTGGCTTCAACATTTTTCAGCTCGCTGCCGGTGCGGGTATAGGAGCTGTGAATGTCCTCGGCTTTCTTTTCAAGGTCAGCATATTGCAGAAGGTTATTCTCGGTCAGATAGTTGAGAGTACGCGCAGCCTCCTTAAGAATGGTGAGCTTTGCTTTGTGCTCGTAACCTTTGCTGCCGATGAGCTGGATGCGCTCCTGAATGTCGCTGATGAGGGAGATACCCCGGCGAGAGGTCTGCATCTGGCGCTTGCGGTTCCCGCGCCCCTGAATGCGCTCTTTGATCCGGTTCTCGGTGTAGTTGTCGCCGATGGTCTTCGCACGGGTAAAACGCTCCTGTCCCTCAGCACGAAAGGAGATGTATTTTCCGGTCTTGATTTCATATCCGGCTTCCTGCATGAGCTTCAAAAACTCATCGTAATCCTTCGCTGTGATGATGCAGCGGTCGATGGTCTGTTTGAGCTTTTGCTTCCAGCTCGTGCCGCGTTTAGCCTCTGTGTATTCCTTGTAGTCCATGCCCTTGCTTTGTGATGGCGGGATCACGGAAAGGCCATGCTCTTTGCATATTTCATCACTGAGCTGACGCATTTCCCGGTAGGTTCGCCGATTGCTTCGGTAAGCATGATAGTCTACAAAGTTGACAGCGTTGAAGATGATGTGATTATGGCAATGCCCCTTGTCAATGTGGGTGGCGATAACATACTCATACTTGCCTTTCAGCCATTCGTCGGCAAACTGCTTTCCGATTTCATGCGCCTGTTCCGGCGTGACTTCTCCGATGTCGAAGGATTGAATCAGGTGTCGGGCAATCACCTTCGGCATCTGCATTCCTTGCTGGGCGGCGAGGTTTCGCGTCCACTCAAATTCTTTTGCCGCTGCGTCGCTGGCAGCACAGCCGAAAGAGGAAACATAGAGCTGATCGTCAGTCTTTGCAGGGTCGAGGATATAGGCAAGTGCCTTGTTTACAGTTCCTCGGATTGGCTTGATTTTAGTAACTGCCATATTTCCTTTTGCCTCTCTTTCAGCTCGGTGACATCATCCTCATAGAGATTTCCCTTTGAGTTGATGCGGCGGCAAATCTGGTTGATATTTGACGCTGCACGGCTGACAGCGGCGGCAAGCTTCTTCTGCTGGGTGTAGTCCACCTTGATGATGTAGCCGTCAATCGCCATCTTCCTGAGATACGCGCCCATGTTCTTTGTTCCGAGCTGCGCCATCTTTGATTTGATGATCCGATGCTCATTTTCCGACACGCAGAACTCAATGCGTATTGGCCTTGTTCTATTTGCCATAGGCAATCTGTCCTTTCGTAAAGATAGAGGGTTTGGGAGACATCCCAACAAGCATTTTGAAGAGTAAGGGCAGGGTTCCCTTACTCGAAAATCGCCGTGTGTACGGACACCGGCTGTGCTTGCTATTCTCTCACAATCGTATTCCCGGTGCTTCTCTCCGTAAAAATCCCCTTCACTTTACAACGGACATTTTATGAGGAAATTAGCGGTATGGCCGAGAAAAAAGGCGCTCGAAAGCGCCTTTCCTCATGCTTGTGCAGCTTATTTCATTTTCCCTCTGCCGCGTTTCTCGTAGTCTTCGTCAATCCGGCGCTTCCAATCTGCGCCAAGCGGGGCGCTGCAACGGACCGCAGAAATCGCCTCACTCTGCACCTCATAGTTGAGCTGCGTCCCAGCGCTGTCAGAGTGGTAATTGACAGCCCGGTCAGCTCCGATCCCAAAATGCCGCGCTGTTTCCACCGCGTCAATGTTTGCGCCGAAGAACAGGAACTCCCAGCCGTACTTTGCCTTCTGCCGCTCGACCATCTGCTTCACCCGGTCACTGCTGTAAAACCGGCTCGCATTTTCCATCCCGTCCGTGGTGATGATAAACAGCGTATGCTCCGGGACATCCTCCGGTCGGGCGTACTTATGGACATTGCCGATGTGATGGATCGCACCGCCGATGGCGTCCAGAAGAGCAGTGCAACCCCGGACGGTATAGTCCCTGTCGGTCATAGGCTTGATGTCTCGGATGTCCACGCGGTCATGGATCACCTCGCTCATATTGTCGAAGAGGACTGTGGAGACAAGCGCTTCTCCGTCTGCCTTTCTCTGCTTCTCGATCATGGAGTTGAAGCCGCCGATGGTGTCGGCTTCCAGCCCGCTCATCGAGCCGCTGCGGTCAAGGATAAAGATGATCTCGGTTAAGTTCTTTTTCATGATGATTCCTCCCATATAGAAAAACTGTGACTGCTTTTTGCTTACAATCACAGTATAGGAGAAATCGTCTTCGGTTTGGTCGCATGGAAAGCGACATTCAAAACATATCGCGGAACAGTTCGCTTTCGATGTCAGCGACATCATCCAGAGGGATTTTTGTCCCGTCTGTGAGCATCATCCAGCGCTCGAACCCGTCTATCTTTTTGAGGTTTCCGTTCTTTGTCACATACGCTCCGCCGGACTTCTTTGCATCCGGGACGAAGTAGGTAACGGTCAGAGCAGGATGGTCGCCAAGCCTTTCCATGAGGATCTGCTGCTTTCTGTCCAACGCCTCTTTTTCTTCTTCACTGAGGTCGATCTTTTCGTCCGTCAGCCGTCCGGTCTCATGAATTGCGTCATCGTAGCCGGTGAGAGCGGCAAATGGAGAGAACTGTGCAGCCCTGTCTAACATTGACATCTGCGGTCTTTTCGATGAGATATGGTGGGGGAGGTTGATGATGTCTTCGTAGTTTGTTTTCCCTTTCATTTTAATGTCCTCAGTTATGAGAAAATAGCCATCGCAAGCGTACCGACAAGCATCAATATCAATCCGAAAAACGCCTTCTTTGACAACTTCTCATGGAAAGCAAAATAAGAAAAAATCACCGTCACAAGCAGACTCATCTTATCAATCGGCACAACTACGCTGACTATGCCATTCTGAATAGCGTAATAGTAACACAGCCAAGATGCACCTGTGGCAATCCCTGATAATCCGATAAAGCCAAGCTCCTTTTTGTCGAGCTGCTTTAGCTGAGGTGTTTTCTTCTTGATCAGTACAAGCAACCATGCCATGACGAGAACTACAATCGTCCGTATGGCCGTGCCCAAGTTGGACTCCACCCCGGTAATTCCCACTTTTGCAAGGATTGAAGTCAGCGCCGCAAACACAGCAGAGCCTATTGCATACAGGATATATGTATTCCCGCTGACTTTCTGCTCACTCTTCTTTTTTTCTACCATCAGGATGATGCCAACGCCCAACAATACTGTGCTAATGAGTTTTACAGCAAGATGTTCGGTTTCATGGAACAGAAGGATTGCAAGCAAAACACTCAGCACCGTGCTTGACTTGTCGATTGGTACAACCTTGTTGACATCTCCGATGGATAGGGCTTTGAAGTAACAAATCCATGATGCCCCGGTTGCAGCTCCCGACAAAATCAAAAACAATAAAGACCTTGGCGTTATCTCTGCAATCTGGTCGGCAGAGCCAACGATGAATACCATTACCCATGAAAAAATCAGAACAACTATCGTCCTAATGGCAGTCGCAATATCTGAATCCGTTCTTCTGATTCCGCATTTTGCAAGTATCGCTGTTAGTCCGGCAAATAGAGCTGAACCTATGGAAGCAGCTAACCACATCGCACAACCCTCCTCACAAATTTAACTATGCCTTATGCCCACCGATCTGCGCGTTCCTGTCCTTTGCCGTTGCACCTTCCGAGAGATTCATCCCCTTGAGAATGGCGTTCTTCCCAAATTTCTTCTTAATGGTGAGCATGGCTTGCTGCACTTTCTTTTCCTGTGCAAGCTCTTCATCCTCCTGCTTGCGCTTCGCTTCAAGGGCAGCATAGTCGGTAAAAAGATCAAGCTGTTCATAGCTGTCCTTGGAAGAAGGAGCAGAGGCTTCGTCAATCACATGGGTCGCTGTGATGTTCAACCGCCGGATGAGCAAGTCCTTGTCTATAATCCTGTCAAACAATTCCCCGGCGGCATCCATAATCTGCTTCGTGGAAGAGGTGTAGCGTTCCAGATTGATTGTGCCGTGGGCGTGTTTCGGTATCTGCCGCCCGTAGTGATCCTTCACGATTTCGCCGTGATACTTTCTCCGGCGCTCCGGGTCTGTCAAGTTCTCAATGTCATAGCCTATCGTGACAACGAGCTGGTCGGTAACAAAGCCTCTGTCAACCAAATCCATTGAGAGAATGTCTGCCATTTCCCGGAGGACGAGCCGCGCTTTGTCTGCCTCATAAGGCTGGTGTAGTACCTGTCCCGATCCCAAGCTATTGCTTTCCGGCTTGTACGCCTTGACTGCCTCCACCGTGCAAGGTTCCCAGCCCCAAGCATGGTCGATTAGCAGTTCCGCGTTCTTTCCGAAAAGCTTGTAAAGCAAGTCCTCATCCGTGACGGAGCGGCGGGCGACATCGCCCATCGTGAACATCCCGTTCTCTTCAAGTTTCTTGGCGTACCCTTTGCCTACCCGCCAGAAATCGGTGAGGGGCTGGTGTGACCAAAGCGTCTTGCGATAGCTCATCTCATCCAGCTCGGCAATGCGGACTCCGTTTTTATCTGCCGGAATGTGCTTGGCGACAATATCCATCGCCACTTTGCAGAGATAGAGGTTTGTGCCAATTCCCGCAGTTGCCGTGATACCGGTTGTCGTGAGGACATCGAGAATGATCTTCATGGCAAGGTCATGGGGAGACAGCTTGTAGGTGGCGAGGTAGTCAGTGACATCCATGAACACCTCGTCGATAGAGTAGACGATGATGTCCTCCGGTGCGACATACTTCATGTAAACCTGATAGATGCGGGTGCTGTACTCCATATAGTACGCCATGCGGGGCGGTGCAATGATAAAGTCAATGGCAAGGGAAGGGTTCTCTTGCAGCTCGGAGAAGAGATATGACGAGCCTTCAAGCTTTCGTCCCGGCGCGTCATGCTGCCGCCCGGCGTTTGCTTCCTTGACGCGCTGCTTGACTTCAAACAGCCTCCCACGCCCGGAGATACCGTAGCTCTTGAGAGAAGGTGTGACCGCAAGGCAGATGGTCTTGTCCGTCCGGCGCTCATCCGCAACGACGAGGTTTGTGTCCAGCGGGTCTAAGTTTCTCTCGCGGCATTCAACCGAAGCATAAAAGCTTTTCAAGTCGATTGCGATATAGGTGCGCTGCTTCATGCTTCGGATGCCTCCTTTCACTTGATACGGTTTTGTCCGCTTTTCAGGTGTGCCTTGATGCTTTCGATTGTTTCAGGAACTGTCTGATTAGTTGTATCAACTACATTTGCTTCGTATTTCCCTAAATCGCAGAACTGTTCCCACATGACTTCTACTAACTCGGTGTTAGTTTTCAAATCCAGCTTCGACCGTTCCACTGCCCGTCTCAGTGTTATTTCTCTGGAAGCTCGCAGCACAATGTAATGCACATCATATCCTTCGCGTGCTGCCCCCAGCCACGGCTCTAAAAACCACGGACCGACAATCCCATCTACATACACATCGTAGCCGCCTTTGACAAATCGTTTTGCAGTCTCCAAAAACGCTTCAATCACCACACCGTTTTGTGCGTTTGACTCCGGTAAATGTGGAGGGATTGCACCTTTTTTGAGATAGTGAAAGAAATCATCTGTTCTAATACAAACGGACTTCTCCATATCCGATTCCATAGCCGCTTTATCAGCCACAGTGCTTTTACCTGTCCCGGGTGATCCGGTTATAATAGTGATTCTTCCGTGTGTCATCTAATCAGCATCCTTATGTTCTTGTTTATTCAATATCGTTCTTATTATAAATTAGGGCTTACTTCTTGTTCGGGTTGATTTTCCCTTTGGTAAGAACGGTAACAGCAGTACCGCCCACCATTACGACAACGCCCAGCGCCGCTTTTCCAGCTCTTTTTATTTGCTGCGCCCGCTCGCTACGGCAGTGCTCGCAGTATTTATATTTGTACCCTTCCGGTAGCGGACGCTGACACTTTTTATTTTTACAAAGTTTCTGGCTCATCTTTCTGTTCCTCCAAACGCAGTGTAGGGCTGTCGCTCGGCAGCGCCAAGATTCGATTCTCTATCTCAGGCAGCTTTTGCGTCCAATAGTTTTCCGGTGACGGATCGATCATGTCCAGCCTCTCAACGAAGCCCTTTGTTTCAAGGTAGGTTCTCTGAATGAACTTTGCGTAATAGTCCAAACTCACTTTTGCCGCCTCGGTTTCTCCCATTTCCTGATATGCAATGGCTTCGGCAAGAGACACCATGTTTACAGCACATAAGCTTTCTCGCAGTTCATTCATTCGCGCATTTATCTTTTCGGGCGTTGCGCCGGATAAAATCTTGCCCCATGTAGATTCCGGCTGATTTTTAATAAACGCAGCATTTGCGCTTTGGCTCTGCATCAACAGATTGCGGCTGTTTTCGGCATCTGATACGAGCTGCATGAGTGCCATTTCCTTCAACCGCGGATTCTGAATGGCGGAAGCTTGGATTAGCTTTTGCTGGCAGCTATACGCCGTCGCAAGCCGATCATACTCCTGACCTTGCCGGACTTCTTCAACTGCGACTTGAACAAATTGAATTTGCTCCGCGATTTGAGCCATTTGCATTTGTGTGGCGTAATTTGTCATTGCCTGTGAAAGCTCAGGAGACAGCTTGACCTTGCCGAGCGAAACGGTCGAAACAATTTTCTTCGTTTCGGGGTTGATGAGGTTTGCCATAAGCGAGCCATCTTTTTTCGTCATGAGTTTCAATGCGCCGCTCGCTATTTTTGCTTTTTGCTCATCCGTGAGGATCACCTGATAAGCTTCCTCGGGAATTACAGCCTTGACAGCACCGACAAACGCCGGAGCAGAATAAAGCATCTTCTCAATACGGTTGAGCAGCCTTCCTGCGCTTCCAATCAACGGCTTTGCGACCTCGGGAACGCTATCAAAGCACTCCACCACGCTTTCTGTGTATTCGGTTAAGTTTCCGGTTTCGCTTTGTTCTTCCGGTACATGAATGATTTCTTCCATTTATGTTCCCCCTTGTTTCTGATTCATTAGAGGGCTTGCAAAAACCGCGAGCCGATTACGCTCCGAGCAAGCTTTGGTCAAAGGCAAACAGAGCCTCGTTGATCTCGAAGACATTGTAGTTCCCGTGCTCAATGAAATACTCAATGATGATGTCAAACTTGTTGGAGTGCGAGAGGGCAAAGCCCGCCTTCATGAGCATTTCTTTCGTTTCATCCAGCGGAAGCTCCAAGGCAATCGCAAAGGCAATCGCCGTGGGCTTGGACGGCTTATACAGCCGGTCGCTGCGGATCTTCGAGAAGAGCTTTCGGTCGATGTTTGCTTTCTTGTAGCACTGCGCGTCGGTCATGCCCTTCTCGTCGATCTTCCGAAGCAGCATTTCAGAAAAGCTCTCGTCAATCTGCGAAAGGGCATCGCCAAGGCTTTTCGCGCTTGCCGCCATTGGAGCGCCGAATACCGCTTCCTCCGGTTCCTCTGAAAGCATCTGCATCCGGCGAAGCTGCGAAGCGCGGCTGTCTGTATGCGCGTCCACATAGGTATCGTCAATGTATGCGGCAATGTCGGAGAATAGCTTCTCGCTGATCTGATATGCATTGCGGTCGAAGATGACGATGTAGACGGTCATGTCATTTTCCAGAAGGAAGTCGCTGATCGTGTCAATGGCAACCTTCAATGCCTGGTCTTTCGGATAGCCGTAAATACCCGATGAGATCAGCGGAAAGGCAACCGTCTCGCAACCGTACTCCTTTGCCAGTGCAAGAGAAGTGCGGTAACAGGAGACAAGCTGTTCCCGTTCTCCGTGTTTTCCGTCCCGCCAGCGCGGACCGACGGCATGGATCACATACTTGCAGGGCAGTTTATAGCCTTTTGTAATTTTCGCGCTGCCGGTTTCACAGCCACCCAGCGTCTTACACTCGGAAAGCAGCTCCGGTCCTGCAGCTCGATGAATGCAGCCATCAACACCACCGCCTCCCAGAAGGGAGCTGTTCGCCGCATTGACGATAGCATCAACCTTCATCTTTGTGATGTCGTTTCGTACAATTTGAAGGGGCACAATACCACCCGCCTTTCAACTCGTTAAAATTACTTCCTGTCTTCGTTGTCACCACGAAAAATTCTGATTTATCGTGTCAGCATTTCAACAGCTTCATCTCGCGTAGTAACGAAAAACACATCCTTGCCCTTGTTGCTTTCATAAATAAAGTCTTTTAGCGGCTTGCTTGTGTAATGAGAATAATCACCGTAAATTGCAATACGACCACCGTAATTCACATATTTTTGTAGAATCTCACCTGCAAGACCTTTGCTAAGAATGAAGAAGTCCTCTGTAATCAATTTTTTATCGACAACGATGTTTTTTGTACCAATATCGTATTTTGCGGACATAAGTACATCCAACGCAGATTGTGCATCTGTGATGACAATTTCGTTACTATTTACGACAGCACAAGCAATGCCATTCTTTTCGATTTTTGTTAATTGCATTTTACTATCTCCTTATAAATTTCCAATTTGTTGCTCTGTTTCACGGATCAGGCAAAAGCAAGTAGCCTAATTTATTCATCCGTCTCTACAATGCCATAATCAATCAGGATGTTCTTATCGGCATTGGGTGGATAGACGATGCCCGTCATCTCATACTGATAGCGCCGTACCTTCCGAAAATCTTTGACCGGCTCCGGTGCATAGGCCGCTGTCTCACAGCGTTCATATTCCGGCATACCGGCAAGGTCATCCGCTGCCGCTTTAACCAGAGCATCGGTCACATCATCAATATTCTTTCCTGTTTCAACAGCCACAAGTTCATGCTTCTTAACAGCCTTATCAAGATCACCAAGAGAGCGGTAGAGAATGTATTTCATGAGTCTTGTCCCTCCATATTCTGTTCTTCGTCCAGCACCTTTTCAAGAAGCACCGTCAGTGTTGCGGCAATTCCTTCGAGGCTCTTTTCCTCTTCTTTATCCTGTTGCATCACATAGTTGAGTGCAGCCTTGAATGCTGTTGTCCTGTCCACTTGGGTTTCGTTATCAAACCGGTCAAGGACTTCATTGATCAACTGGACAACCGCCTCTTCCTCCGGGGACAACTCCGGTATATCAAACATGGAGGCCAGTTCTTCATCCTCCATAAGCGTCTCATATTTGAGGTAGGAGCGGTATTCTTCGGACATCAGCTCTTCAAAATAGTTGATCATGATATGGACACGAAAGCCTCCGCCTTCTACGGGCGTGATGCAAAGGTAGTGCGCTTTCTCACCGATGTCTTTTACGAAGGACATATCCTCTGCATCGTCAAATTCCAGCATTCTCAAATAGAGGTCGATGTGCGCGTCCCAGTGCTCATAGTCCACAACGCCGCAAATCCTGCCGTGATGCCGCTTTGCATAGTCATCGCACCGGTTAAGAAGATATTCATAATTCTCTTTGTCCTCCGGCACAATGACCTTCGGGATCGCGTCCATCTTCTTTGTAAACTCTTCCATAAAACCACCGGGGGCAAAGGCTCGTTCAAAGACAGCCCTTGCGCGGTCATCCTTTTCTGCAATCTCATAATTGCGTTCAAATACGGTATTTTCCATGTTGTATTTCTCCATGCAAATTCTATTGGTTCCGACTCACTTTGTTGGCAACGGGATGTTCAAAAGGAACATCGCAGCTAACGCCAAAATCCAAGGGAGAAAAATGATAGGCAGGAGCAGGATTGCCTTATGATTCTCATAATGGTATTCCTCCACCGAAAACAGCTTGCGGGGATTATCCAAATAGTACAGATACAGATAAACAGGCGGTCTGGTCGGTTCTTTGAAGTATGCGTGATATTCCCGCTCTTCACCATCAAATTCATAACGGTAAGTGGCGCTCCAATTATATTTTCCCACTTCGCCTTTCGGATGCTTTTTAACAAGAGCAGCCTTAATCACATGATCCCTGCTACGCGCAATATCCCGCTTGCGCTCCCAGCTCAGACGGGATGAGACTTTCCCATAAAGCGGAATGGCAATAATATAACCGCCAATTAGAATCGCAAATACAATTCCCCATTTTAACCAGTTGATGGGATCATCTGAAAATACTCCGATCAGCGCTTCTTTTATACTCATCTTCACACCTCCCGATTTGCTGTCTCATATCAATACGAAATGTTGCCTTCAAGGCATCTGGAAGTTTCGCAGTAAACTAAGGGATAAAATATTCAGATACAGGAAGCCCAGTTCTGAAATAAAGTCCACATCAATTTCAATCAGCCTGGCCTGGAGCTGGTTGAAGACAAGCCTCATCAAATCCAGCTCCGGCGGGGTATCAAACAGCTTTAAGCTGTGGATTGCTTTCTCAGCTTCGTCCCATGTTTGGGATGCCTCGACCTCAGAACTGGTCATCACCGCTGTTAGAATCTCGCTTACGAGCAGCTTGCCGTCCCGCTGGTCGATCTCGTCCCTGAGTTGGGCAAGCATCTTCTTTTTGTCCCGTATCGGAAAGATGTCGCAGTTATCGTCGCATTCAATCGCAATAATCTCTGCAATGCACTCCCGCCAGACGGCATATCCGGCGTTGATCATGCCGTCTTCCTCGTTGGTCTGCGCATAGCCTTCACAGTATTCGTCATAAAAGCTTTTCCCATCCAGTTCATGATGGACGCAGTAAATGTGCGCCAGCTCATGCAGGAAGATATGAAGCAGCTCAACAGGATGGTAGGGTATGTCCGTGCGGAGCAGGATGCCGTCCTTACCGCCGTTGTCCATCCCGATAAAGGAGGATGCCCGGAAGTCGAAGTAGCCTTTCTCCTGATACCGATCTTTCAGCCGGTAAGGGAAATACTGAGCGCAGAACTGCTCAAAGATTTCTTCCTGATCGTCGGTCATGAAACAGGTAAGGATGACATTATCAGGGGAAAAGTCAGCATCCATCTTATCGTTAAATATCTCTATGGCACGGGCAAGATAGGAGTCATAGTTCAAATCGTTCGTCGCCTCCCTCTAAGGTCTTCATTTCAGGAAGTCGCTCCTATGTTCAATGCGCCGGAGATCATATCCGCTTTCCGCCAAGTGGGCAATTTTTAATGCGACAAGGTTAATGTCCGTGCCCATTGCCCGTGCAATCTGTTCGGATGTATAGCCGTAGTCATAGATGTACTCAAGAATCTCATCGGTGTCGAGCAGGATTTCTGCTGCAATGATGTTCGCCTCGTACTCCGGCTTTGTAGTCATGTCATATAACATGAACTCCTGTATTGCGCTTCCTTTTGCCAGATTGCGGTGCAACTGGTCGTGCCCAAGCTCGTGAGCACAGACGATCCGCTGCATCCGACCGCTCAGGTTTTCGTTTATGAAGATAAAACGGCTGCGCTTGATCACCCGGTACATCCCTTTCAGAGGGCCGAAGTCTTCGCAGAACAGGACTTCGATGCCAAGCTGCCGTGCTATGCTAAACGGATCTCGCGTCCCGCAGCGCTTTACAAGTTTGCTGCCGACTTTCGAGAGGTTTTCAGCATTCATCGTGTTCACCTCCCGGGGATGGGAGAATCGCAGATAGCATGATGCGGCTACTGCTGATTCGCTCCCTTGCGGTACTTCTTCGGAGTGTATTTCTTGTTCTTCTCTTTGGCAATCCAGTAGGCCTCGTTCAATGCCTTCATCGCGCCATCCAGCGCTTCGTCACTGAGCCGTCCACCGGCAAACATACCAGTCACTTCACTGACAAGATCATCAATATCTCTGGCTGCTTTCGCGCCTCCCTGTTCGTGGGCTGCAACGACGAGCAGCCCGTTTTGACCGAGAAGATATTCGGGCGTAGTATTCAACGCTTTCGCCAGCTTTTCCACAATTTCAAGCTTGGTAGGTTTGCGAGTGCCCAGCTCATAATTTTGGATGGTTCTCGGTGTCACAGATACTTTTTCGGCGAGCTGCACTTGTGTAAGGTTCGCTTCCAACCTCTTCTCCTTCAGCTTATCCTTGAAACTCATAAGGCACCTCTTTCTAAAAACTTTTATGGACACGAACAGAAATTTCGCTTATCCTATTGACACGAAATAGCCGTTCATGCTATGCTAAGTTCAACGCGAACGCCTCGTTCGTGATAATAATACCACACGAACAGTGCGTGTGTCAACAGGAATACGGAAGTTATGCCCGGTTTTGCGTAACTTTTAGAGCACATGGAGGTAGGCTATGACGAACACACATTGCCGAAAGGCGTATGTCTCGGTCAACTTGGATGTTGACGAAGAAGGAGTATGTCATCCCCGGTTTATCCGGTGGAAAAATGGCCTGATTTTTCAGATCGACCAAATCCTGTACAAATGCCGCGCAGCTTCCAAAAAAGTAGGTGGCGGCGGTATTCGCTATACTGTGATGATCCGTGGCAGGGAATCTTACCTCTTTCAGGAGGGTAACAAATGGTTTGTAGAAGCAAAGGAGGGAGCCAGATGATTTTATCGCACAGGGATATTGAAGAGATCGCTGCGGCGGTCACAAAAGATTTCAACGAGTTCTTCTTCGGTCCTGATACCGACGGGGCGCGTTTACCTCGCGGTACGCCGATTGATCAGTTCGCCCGAGACTATCTTGGGTTGAATGTTTTGTTCGCGTACCTGTCCGCAGACGGAAGCATTTGTGGCCTGACCGCATATACCGATACAGAGTACATCATCGAGGATAAAGGCATACAGCGTAAAATTCCGCTGCACCGAAACGAAGTCCTGATGGACAGGAGCTTTATCGAGCCTTCACAGATATGGAAGCTCTGCGGGAAACGGAGATTCACGCTTGCCCATGAGTGTGCTCATCAAATCCTGTTCCAGATGGAGACGGGCGAAGTTCGGGAAGTCTGCCAGCGGAAATATTCCGCACGGACAGCTTACTCGCTGCGAGAGCTTAAATCCCGTGAAGACTGGAATGAATGGCAAGCCAATGTTTTAGGGGCGGCAATCCTGATGCCGCAGCGGGAAATCGACCTTGCCGTTGCGTATTATGCAAAAGGCCAGAGGCTCATCAGCTACGATGGAACCTATGCCTATTGGGATAAGGTTGCCCTTGATATGATTTGCCAGCAGTTCGGCGTTTCCAAAACAGCCGCAGCCATTCGGCTGAAACAGCTCGGCCACTTGGAAACCCGACCATGCAGCGAGTACAGCGATCCTTTGGAGGTGTGGGCATGAAGAAAAACATTCGTGTCTCAGAGCCTTCACCGGAGATGCAGGAGAAAATCCGCAGGGCGCGATGCGCCATTGTCAACCAGAAGATGCGTATGGTGAAATGTCCATATTGTGGGCATAACGCTATCGCTGTATTCGAGGATTCCCGTGGTCACATACAGGCCAAGTGCAAAGCCTGTGGCCGGGAAACCGTATTTGATGTGATCAACATGAGACGGTTATACCTCCGCCTTCACAGAAGGTAAGGAGATAACAAATTCAATTCAATATTTTATAGCTGTGCTGTGGAGCCGCTGATTGGTGAGTCTTCCTAATGCCGCATGAACAGAGTTTTCTAAGCTCTGTTTTATCGGTATGGGAAGATCAGCTCACCGTCATGCGGCTCTTTTTTAGTCTTGTCCATCCGCTGCTCCGAGCCAGCGGAAAGGACAAGACAATGAAAAGAATCCCCAAAACACCCGTTGAGTTCGACTACGACCTCTGGACTACCGAGGACGGCAAGTGCATGGTGCGCGTGAAGGCCACCGGCGAGACTACGGAGGTTGACCGTGAGGTCATGAAAGCACTCCGCAATGAGGAAAAGAAGCTCCGGCGCTCCTACGATACCGGGGGAGCATCTGACTGCGAAGACAGCGAGGATGCGCAGCCTTCCACTGTGCTGTCGCTGGACGCTGTGCCGGAAGATGATGTAAAGGCATCCGCATGGCTGGAGTCCCCGGAAAAGATGGAAGAAGACATTATCACCGGCTTGCTCGAACAGGAATTTATCCGCAGCCTGACTAAGCCGCAGCTTGATGTGTACATGAATTGTATGCGCGGCAACATGAGTATGCTGTCGTATGCCAAGCAGAACGGCCTTTCGTTTTCCACTGTCAAAGACACGCGGGATGCGATCAGAAAAAAATTCAAAAAAATTTTTTGAGAGACCCGCTAATTCGCTCAAAAAATGTCCGTTGTAAAGTGAAGGGGTCAATCAAGACCGGCTTCACAGTACCTTGAAAACAGAATATCCAGTGCTGCGGATCTTTCCTCTTTTCTCGAAGCGACTTGCCTTCTGCCGCCAAGATCTTCCTCACGGAAGCGAGCGATCAACAGAGAGGCTAAACTGCCGTGTGGTGCGGCTGTTCGCCATGATGGAGAAGTTGGGTATAATGATACTTCCGTCCCCGGATTGCCGGGGGCGGCTCGGAGCGTTCCTCGGAGGGGTGAGAGTCCCATGATACCGATTAACCGTTGGTAGTCCGTAGCATTCCCGGAGCCGCAAGGCTCTTCTGGCAGGGGTGCGAGCTGCAAATATGCCGGAACACGAAACAAACCAATTAGCTGCATTCAGCATACAAGTTTTCAGGATGAAAACTATGTGGCGGAGTGTCCCTAACCGGCGCTCCGCCATATCCTTTTGTCCTGAATACAATTCACATCATCAGGGAGGTGTTTGTAATATGATGAGCGTAGAAGCCTTGAGAAGCGTCAACCCGAAGACGGTTGACCGCAGTACCCTTGTCCAGCGGGACAGCATCCGGCTTGAGCCTGCGGCTGCGCAGGATGACCGGCTGCGGGATTTTATCCGACAGATCAGAAACCCGTATTGCTATCTGGACGGGAAGACCGTCGTGAAGATTAGCTTCTCGAAGACAGACACCACCTTGGAGGACTGTCTGGAACATTATCTGAGAGGACTTTGATTATGAACAAACTGAATCTTTTCGCCCGGTTCTATGGACAAGCGATTGAGCCTGTGATACAATGAAGTCAGGTCAAAAAAGAATACATGGACTAAGCCGCTGCCCTTGAGGGTCATGTGGCTTTATCGTGTTTTCCTCATACAAGAAGCAGAAGCCTTCGTCTTTCTGATTTGATGTATCACACCAAACAGAAAACGGAGGTTATTTTTATGCCCGGAAAAGTTTACCGGACGGCGATTTACTGCCGTCTGTCCCGTGAAGACGGGGACAAAGTTGAAAGCAACTCCATTGCAAGCCAAAGAGCCATTTGCGAGGACTACATTGCGCGGCATGACGATCTGGAAATTGTCTGTGAGCCGTTCGTTGACGATGGTTATAGCGGCGTTTCCTTCAATCGTCCAAACTTCAAAAAGCTCGAAGACGCAATCCGTAAAGGCGCGATTGACTGCATCGTAGTCAAAGACCTCAGCCGCTTTTCGAGAAACTACATCGACGGCGGTCGGTATCTGGAAAAGATATTCCCGCAGCTCGGCATCCGCTTTATCGCGGTCAACGACGCTTACGACAGCCTGACCGGCGATCCGCAGTCGGATTCCTTTGTCATCCCTTTCAAAAACCTCATCAACGACTCCTATTGCAAGGATATATCCATGAAAATCCGATCCAGCTTGGAGGTCAAGCAAAAGAACGGGGAGTTCGTCGGGGCATTCGCTCCCTATGGCTACAAGAAATCGCCGGATAACAAAAATCAGCTTATCGTCGATGAGGCCGTCAGCGAGTATGTGCAGATGATCTTTGCCATGTACAAGGACGGCTTCTCCATCGGTCGCATTGCCGCAAGGCTGAATCAGATGGGTGTGCTTTCCCCTATGGAGTATAAACACTCGGCGGGAGTGAAGTTCGATACCGTCTTCAAAACCGGCGACACAGCGAAGTGGACTTACAAAGCTGTCCAGCGCATCCTCACCAATGAGGTCTATATCGGTGTCCTTGCCCAAGGCAAGCGCGGTACGCCAAACTACAAGGTGCGCGTTGTGCAGCCGAAAGACGAAACCGAGTGGGTCAAGGTCGAGGGGGCGCATGAAGCGCTTGTTTCCTATGAAGACTTCATGGCCGTCAAGACCATGATGAAGCGGGATATGCGCTGTTCGCCTGATCAGGACGAGGCGCACCTGTTTTCCGGCTTCCTGTTCTGCGGAGACTGCCAGCAGTCTATGACACGCAAGACCGTCCCGTCGAAGACAAAGAAATACATCTACTATGTCTGCTCGACGAACAAACATAGCCGGACCTGCAGCCCACACAGCATCAGCGCAAAAGAGGTTGAGGAAAAGGTGTTCCGTGCCATCCATGACCAGATCGAACTTGTGGTAAATTTGGAAAAGGCGCTTGAAATGATTGAGAGGCTTCCTTCCCAGAATCGCAAAGCGTTCAACTATGAGGCGCAGATTGCAAAGCTCGAAGAAGAGATTGAGCGGTATCAAAAGCTCAAGCTCCGGCTCTACGAAGACCTTTCAGATGGGATCATCGACAAGTCGGAATACTTTGAGTTCCGCAACAGCTACACCAAAATCATAGAAGAAAAGCAGGAAGCCCTTCTCCGCGTGAAGAAAGAAATGAAGCAGACGGTTACAACCGGGGCAACGGAACGGAATTGGGTGACGCTTTTCAAACAGTATGAAAACATTGAAGAACTGAACCGCCGCGTCCTTATGGCGCTGGTTGACCGCATCCTGATTTATGAGGATCACGCAATAGAGATTGTCTTCAAGTACAAAGACGAGTATCAGCAGACACTTGAATATGTTCTCGGCTATGCCGATGAACTTGCCATTGCCGGATAAAGGAGGGATGAGCACATGGCACGAAAAAGCAGAAAAATCGCAGCCGCAGAGCCGGTTTGCGAAGCAGCACCGCTGCAAATCTTCCCGACAGCCATTTATGCCCGTCTCTCCGTGGAGAACAGCGGCAAATCTGAGAAGGTGGATGTCATCACCAATCAGATCGAGATATGCAAGTCCTATATTGCAGGGTGTCCTTACCTTGATCTCGTCGATGTCTATGTGGATAACGGACGGACGGGGACGGTTTTCGACAGGCCGGAGTTTAACCGCCTGATGACCGACATCAAGAGCGGCAGGATTAAATGCCTTGTAGTCCGCGATCTCAGCCGTTTTGGCCGTGACTACATAGAAACCGGAACCTACCTTGAGCGCATTTTCCCGCAGATCGGCTTGCGGTTTATTGCCATCAAGGAACACTACGACAACTTTGATATAGACGGCTCAAATGAGAGCCTGATGATCCCGCTGCAAAACATGATCAACGCCCTGTACTCGAAGGATATTTCTCGGAAGATCTCCACCGCCCTGAAAGCGCAGATGGAGCAAGGGACCTTCCAGAAGCGCAATCTTCCGTATGGCTACCGTTGGAATGAAGAGCACACAAACATGGTCGTTGATGAAGAGACGGCGAAGTATGTACGGCTCATGTTCCAATGGAAAATCGAAGGCTGGTCAATCCCGATGATTCTTGACGAGCTTGACCGGCTGGGTGCGCCGAACACGGAGCTGCGGAAGCGTCAGACCGGAACCCGCAAGGGAGATGGATGCTCCTGTAAAGGCTGGTACAGCTCAACGCTGTACGGCATCCTGACCAATCCGCATTATGTAGGCGATACGGTTCTCGGACGCTCTATTAAGGCGATCTACAAGGGCATCAAGTCTCACAATGTCAAGGATAAGGACGAGTGGATTGTTTTCCCGAACACACACGAGCCGATTATCTCCCGTGAGGATTTCCAGAAAGTACAGGACATCATCCAATCGGCTTCTGAGGCGAGACAGACAAGTATGCAAAAGACCGAAGAAATCCGGGCAACGCTCATAAACCTCTTCGAGGGGAAAATCGTCTGCGCTGATTGCGGGAAGAAGATGTACTTCCACCGCAAACGGATCGACAAGGACAAGCGGAAGCGCTGGTATGCCTTCTATGAATGCAGTACCTCAGTAGGTCGGCGCTATGAGCATTGTACTTCCCATTATACGAGGCAGGACACGCTCGAAGCGAATGTGCTTGCAGCAATCCAGCTCCAAGTTGAAGCAGCGCTTGACTATGACAAGCTGCTGGATAAGCTCAGGGGCAGCGAGGGCGAGAAGAATATCCGTGATCAACAGAACGCCCTCATTACAAGCCTGAATCTGAGGCTCAACGGCGTTTCTAAGAAGCGTACACGCCTCTACGAGGATTATGCCGAGGGGCTTCTGGATGAAACGGAATACTCCTTTGCCAAGAAGAGCTATGACGAACAATACGCTGACCTGTCCCGCCGTCTGGACGAGGCAGTACAGCGCCGGAGCAAGTTCGACGAAGCTATGTCGGTCGATAACAAGTGGATTACCTTGATGAAATCCGTCAGCACAGCAACGCAGCTCTCTCAGGATTTGGTAGACGAGGCTGTTGAATTGGTCAAAGTCCATGAGGGCGGCGCTGTGGAACTGGTCATGAAGTACGGTGACATCTACGAGCTGACCATTCAGAGTATCAAAGAAGTTCAGGAGGCGATGTAAATGAACAAAGACTACACAATCGGCATCTACATCCGCCTCTCTATGGCTGATGAAGATACCGGAAACGGAAGCAAGGCCGAGAGTGACAGCATCGGCAACCAGCGTATGCTCATCAACCGCTACCTTGACAACCATCCGACGCTTTCCAAATATCCGAGGCTTGAGTTCGCGGATGATGGCTATACCGGGACAAATTTTCATCGTCCTCAGTTCTCGGCGATGATGGAGAAAGTCCGGCACGGGGAGATCAACCTGATCTGCGTCAAAGATTTTTCCCGCTTTTCTCGTGATTACATCGAGACGGGCAATTATCTCGAATGCACTTTCCCGTTCATGGGCGTTCGCTTCATCTCCATCAACGACGGGTATGACAGCGACGATTACAAGGGAACAACCGGCGGTCTTGAGGTTGTCATGCGCAGCATCATCTATGCGGCGTACAGCAAGGATCTCTCGGTCAAAACGACAACGGCCAAAATCCAGATGATGAAGCAGGGCAAGTATGTGGGCGGGTACGCTCCCTACGGCTATGTGCTTCACCCGGAAATCCGCAACAAGCTCAAGCTTGACCCGGAGGCCGCTGAGGTCGTGCGCAGGGTCTTCGATGAAGCCCTTGAAGGAAGGAATACCTCACAGATTGCCCTTAGCTTGAACGATGATAACATCTCGACGCCCGGGCAATATTTCAAAGACAAACATCCTGACAAGAAGAAGTATAGTCGCATGAGCGAAAAGATAAGCTGGACAGCCTCTATGGTCTACAAGATCCTGACGAGTTATGTTTACACTGGGGCAACGGTCGGCCACAAGCGAAAATCCGGCGGCGTAGGTTCTCGGAAAACTATTTCTCAAAAGAAAGAGGACTGGATCATCGTCGAAGGGATGCACGAAGCGATTGTCAGCAAGGAAGAGTTTGAGTTGGCTCAGGCAGTCATCCGGGGCGGTGAGAAGAATCCCAAACGGAATCTGCGCTATTATCCCCTCAAGGGTCTTGTGTGCTGCGGCAACTGCAAACGCGCCCTTACCCGGCGAAAGCTCCGAAATGAGAGCGGATATTTCTATCAGTGTACCCACTCAACACATGACCGCGATACGGATTGTCCGGTTGGTGAAAGATACAGCGAGGCATGGATTGAGGACACTGCTTACAAAGCGATTGGGCAAATGCTCACACTGGTTGAAAAGAAAGCTGTCAAAGAACACGAGATCAGCAAGCGCAGGAAATCTGCCATCTCAGAATGCGCGGATGCAATCCGTGATTTGCAGAAACAGTACGAACAGCTCAAGGCAGTGAAGCTCCGGCTGTATGAGAAATACACTTCCGGCAGCATCACAAAGGCCGAATATCTCAAGCGGAAAGCAGAAACAGACACGAAGATGTCTGAGAATGAAGAAGCAATCCAGCGAGGTCATCAGCGGATGCAGGAGCTTGATTCTGAACATCCCTGTTCGGATGAAAGGCTTGATGCGGTGCTCGGCGAATACCAGAAAGGCGAAGGGCTTACATACGAGCTTGCTCATGCTCTAATCTCCGCTATCTATGTTCATGGGCATGACAGCATCGAAATCGTCTGGAAGTTCAAAGACATCTTTGAGGATGCAGAAATCTAATAGGCTGAATGTTACAAGCCGTTCACGGGTGGTCTTCCACCTATGAACGGCTTGTAAAATCTCAAAAATTTTTTAGTTCCTACTTGACACAAGAAGACCTTTCCCGTCTTGGCAGAAACTATCTGAAAACGGGCGAACTCATAGAGATTGTATTTCCCGAAAACGGAGTACGCTATATCGCGATCAACGACGGAG
>JABLTT010018009.1_pt1 | contig 39709 bp, 38 predicted proteins | sample 7160061 | NCBI WGS metagenome assembly JABLTT01 (sample SAMN14651232, study PRJNA627086) | human gut metagenome | isolation source: feces | host: Homo sapiens
CGGGCCGTGTTTGGTGTATAATGCAAAGTAGCCTGACAGATGAAACGCGGGCGGAGAAGCGGAGGAGAGAACATGCGGAGTAAAACACAAATGTTGACATTGGCATCGGTATTTGCCGCCATTATTTTAGTGACGGTCATGTTCCCTTTTTTGCGGATCCTCAATGAATACGCCCACATTGGCGACGGCGTTATTTATCTGGCCTGCGCCATATTGCCTGCGCCTTATGCCATGCTGGCTGCGGCGGCAGGCGCCGCCTTGGCCGATACTTTTTTGGGGTCGTTTTTGCCCTGGGCTCCCATGACGCTGGTGATCAAGGCCGCCATGGCCTGGGTGATGTGCCGCTTTGTGGGGGGCGAGAGCACCACCTGGGGCAAGACAGTGATAGGCCTGCTGTTGGCTTCGGCCATCAACGTGGCCGGCTACTTTTTGGGCAGCTGGCTGTGCTATGGCTTTGGCGCGGCAGTGGCCGGCATCCCGCTGAATTTGATCCAGTCGGCGGTGGCGGCTGTTCTGTATTTGGCCCTTTCCCCCTTGGTGCGCCGGGCGGCCCGCAAATACATCCGATAATATCACACAAAAGGACAAAGGAATTGTTGTATGCTGGAAAAGCTGGAATTGGTTGAAAAGAGATTGAACGAGATCGAACAGGCGCTGGCGGCAGAAGATCTGTACAGCGACCCCCAGGCGGCGGCCAAGCTGCTGAAAGAGCAAAAGGAGATTTTGCCGGTGGTGGAGGCCTTCCGCAGCTATAAAAAAGCCCAGCGGGATCTGCAGGACGCCGAGGAGCTGATGCACGGCGACGATGCAGAGATGCGGGAGCTGGCCCAGATGGAATACGAAGAGGCCAAAGAACGGAGCGAGACGTTGGAACAGCAGATCAAGGTGCTGCTGCTGCCCAAAGACGAAAACGACGACAAGAACGTCATCGTGGAGATACGCGGCGGCGTGGGCGGCGAAGAGGCCGCCCTGTTCGCCCATTCTCTGTTCCGCATGTATTCCATGTACGCCGAGCGCAAGCGGTTTTCCGTGGAGGTGCTCAGCTCCAACGAGACTGAGCTGGGCGGCATCAAGGAGATCAGCTTTGAAGTGCGGGGCAGCGGCGCCTGGTCCCGGTTCAAATACGAGAGCGGCACCCACCGGGTCCAGCGGGTGCCGGAGACAGAGTCTTCGGGCCGGATCCACACATCGGCGGCCACGGTGGCCGTGCTGCCCGAAGCGGAGGAAGTGGAAGTGGAGATCGACCCTGCCGACCTGCAGATCGACACCTATCGCTCGGGCGGCGCCGGCGGGCAGCACGTCAACAAAACGGAATCTGCCATCCGCATCACCCACTTGCCCACCGGCCTTGTGGTGGAGTGCCAGGATGAGCGCAGCCAGCACAAAAACAAGGACCGGGCCATGAAGATCTTGCGCACCAAACTCTACGAGATGCAGCAGCAGGCCCTGGACCAGGAGCGGGCCAGCGAGCGCCGCAGCCAAGTGGGCTCCGGCGACCGCAGCGAGCGGGTGCGCACATATAACTACCCCCAAGGCCGGGTGACGGATCACCGCATCGGCCTGACGCTGCACAAGCTGGAAAACGTGCTCAACGGCGACCTGGATGAGATCATCGACGCGCTGACTGCTGCCGACCAGGCGGAAAAACTGCGGGCCGGCGGAGACGAATAGGGTCTGTCCTGCCGGCAGGCGGCATAGAATAGACAGGGACATGGCGCACAGCGCCTCAAAGAGAGGAAAACGACTATGAACATTTGGCACAACATCGACCCTGCCAGCATCAAACCGGAAAGATTTATGGCAGTGATCGAGATCCCGGCGGGCAGCAAAAAGAAATACGAACTGGACAAGAACACCGGATTGCTCCGGCTGGACCGGATCTTGTACACTTCCACCCATTATCCGGCCAATTACGGCTTCATCCCCCGCACCTATGCCGATGACGGCGACCCGCTGGACGTGCTGGTGCTGTGCAGCGAGACGCTGGATCCGCTGGTGATGGTGGAATGTTACCCCATCGGCGTCGTGCGGATGGTGGACGGCGACGAATATGACGACAAGATCATCGCCATCCCGCTGCAAGACCCCACCTGGAATTACTACAAAGATGTGAACCAGCTGCCGCCCCATATCCTCAACGAGATCGCCAATTTCTTTGAGGTGTACAAAAGCCTGGAGCACAAAAGCACCACCCTTTCCAACACACTGGGCTGTGAAGCGGCGCTGCAGATCATCCGCGATACCATTCATACCTACGAATGCCATTTCTGCGGCCGGATGGAATGAGGCCGCCGGGGCCCCGGCTGGGGCATTGATGCAAAGGAGTTCCTGAAATGATGGAAACACTGCTGCTACAAGCAAAAGAAGAAGAGGATATCCGCCGGGCCGGGCAGCTGCTGCGCCAGGGCGGCGTGGTGGCCATTCCCACCGAAACGGTGTACGGCCTGGCGGCCGATGCCACAAATCCCCAGGCCGTGCAAAAGATCTTTGAGGCCAAGGGCCGGCCCCAGGACAATCCGCTGATCGTGCACATCGCCAGTTTGGAGGAATTGCCCGCCCTGGTGCGGCAGGTGCCGGACGCCGCCAAAAAACTGGCCGAGACTTTTTGGCCCGGCCCGCTGACGATGATCTTCTACAAAAGCGAAAAGATCCCGGCGGAAACTTCCGCCGGGCTGGATACGGTGGGCATCCGCATGCCCCAGCACTTGGCGGCCCGCCAGGTGATCCAGGCTGCCGGCGTGCCTTTGGCCGCGCCTTCGGCCAACCGCTCGGGGCGGCCCAGCCCCACTACGGCGGAACATGTGATGAATGACATGAAAGGGCGCATCGACGCGGTGTTAGACGGCGGCCCCTGCCAAGTGGGCGTGGAATCCACCGTGGTGGATATGACCGGGGACGTCCCGCGGGTGCTGCGGCCCGGCGCTGTCACCCGGGAGCAGATCCTGCGGGTGTTGGGCAGCGTGGAGGTAGACAGCGCTGTCTTTCACGAAGTGGCGCCGGGCGAAGTGGTCCGGGCGCCCGGCATGAAATACCGGCACTATGCCCCCAAAGCGCCTGTGCTGTTGTTCGAGGGCGCGCCGGATGCCACGGCCCGGGCCATCGAACAGCAGATGCAGCCCCATGACGCGGTGCTGTGCTTTGATGAATACAGGGATTTTTACGATGACGAAAAAGGGCCGGTGCGCAGCTACGGCGCCTCCTGTGACAAGCAGGCCCAGGCCCAGCAGCTGTTTGCAGCCCTGCGGGAACTGGATGAGACTTCCTGCCAGCGGATCTTGGCCCAGGCGCCTCGCCCCTTTGGCGAGGGCCTGGCGGTGAGCAACCGCATCCACAAGGCGGCGGGGTTCCACACCGTGCGCCCCGGCAAGGCTGTGGTGTGCGGCATCACCGGCACATCGGGCAGCGGCAAGAGCAGCGTGGGCGCCTGCCTGGCCCGGCTGGGCTGGCAGATCATCGATGCGGACCAGGTGTACCACCAGCTGCTCAAGCTGGACCGGAACTTGATGCGCACCGTGCTCAACCAATTCCCCACCGTGGCAGGGCCGGACGGCAGTGTGGACCGGAAGGCACTGGGGGACATCGTCTTCCACGACAGGGCTGCCCTACGCCGATTGAATGCCATCACCCATCCGGCCGTCAAGCGGGAGATCCGCCGCCGCATCCGCGTGATGACGAGCCAGGGCTGCCACCGCATCGGTATGGATGTGCCCCTGCTGTATGAAAGCGGCTTGGACCACGCCTGCGACTTTGTCATCGGCGTCGTGGCGCCAGAACCGGCTGTCACAGAACGGATCGTCCGGCGGGATGGCATCAGCCCGGAACAGGCCCGCATCCGCTTGGCAGCTCAGCCGGACCGGGAGTTTTACGAGGCCCTTTGCGATATCCTGATCGAAAACGACGGGGATGAACAAGCGCTGTGCCGCCGTCTGGAAGACGCGCTGCCGCCGCTGCCGGCAGAAGAATAGGAAGGTCGCCAAGCGGGTGGTCTGCCGCCACTCATTGGCGCCGGCTGGTGAAAAAACTTTTGCTGTTTTTGCAAACAACCGTCATAAAAAACAGCACCCCTGCGCAAACTGAGCGCAGGGGTGTTTTTTTGAAAAAAATCAACTTCCTCCACAACGGAGGAGCGGAGGACGAAGACCAGTCCTCGGCAAATGGATCCCAGGAAAAGCCGGAGGATGCCATCGAAAAGATGGGCTCCGTCACACTGGAAAACAGCAAGAACAAATCGTCCATCCACTGCTTGACCATCGTGGGGCAGATCGAAGGCCATATGCTGCTGCCGCCCCAAAATAAGACCACCAAGTACGAACATGTGATGCCCCAGCTGGCTGCCATTGAGGAAAGCGATGAGATCGACGGCCTGCTGATCTTGCTCAACACGGTGGGGGGCGATGTGGAAGCCGGCCTGGCCATCGCAGAGCTGATCGCCGGCATGAAGACGCCCACTGTCTCCCTGGTGCTGGGCGGCGGCCACTCCATCGGCGTGCCGTTGGCCGTTTCGGCCCGCCGCAGCTTTATTGCGCCCACGGCGTCCATGACCGTACACCCGGTGCGCATGAGCGGCACGGTCATCGGCGTGCCCCAGACCATGACCTATTTCGAAAAGATCCAAGACCGGATCATCGATTTTGTGGTGGCCAACAGCCATGTGGAGCGGCAGACCTTCCACAGCTTGATGATGAAGACCGGCGAACTGACCACCGATGTGGGCAGCGTGGTCTACGGCAACGAAGCGGTGGAGATCGGCTTGATCGACCAGCTGGGCAGCTTGAGCGATGCGCTGGCCTGCCTGCACGCCATGATCGACAAAGAAAAAGGGGAGGGAGATCATGCTGCACACCATTGTTCCACTGGAGCAGATTTTCACGACTGAGTATCAGCCGGCCCGGTATGCCTGGTATGGCGGTGCCCCGGCCGAATACTACACAGATCTTCGGGGAGGGCAGCACATGGGGCGGTTGTACACCACAGACCTTTCCGCCTATTTGGGCGTAGAGGGTTTGGCGGCACTGGATGAAAAGACTGCCGCCGGCATGCCGGCATAAGACCAAAGGGATCCTGGCAGCAGGAAGGCCCAATGGCAGCTGACCGGGAAAACAAAAAATAAGGGCCGGCCCTCGCGGAAGCCATTTGGACTTCCATGGAGGGCCGGCTTTTGTGTATTTTGTTCCGGGAAGGCCCCGGCCGTGGGCAAAGGGCGTGCTTGCGGGGCCCGCGAACCTTGCAGCAAAGAGATTATGCGGGGGCGGCGCTTTCCAGCTGCTGGGCTGTGCGGAAGATCAGTTGGGCCAATTCCTCTGCCGGGCGGGTGTTCCACAGGATCAGGCAGGGGCACGGGGCCTGGCGCAGCAGCTGGAAATGGCCGGCCAGGCTGGTGTGTTCCTCGTGGGCCAGGGCAGTCTCATAGGTGGCGGCCCATTCCAAAAATTCTTCCGTCAGGGCATAATGGTCGCCGCCCGGCAGGCAGCGTGCACCGTAGCGCAGCCATTCCCGCTGGCGCAGCCGTTCCATACGGGTATCCTGGTCCAAACGCAGCAGCACCAGCAGGGTGGGGCGCAGCGCGCCCTCGGGCAGCCAACGGTGCACGCCGCCATCCAGCACAAAGGAGGAATGGCGGGCCAGATCGGCTTGGAGCATGGCGTGCTGCTGGTCTATGGGCCGCATGATGGTGAAGTCACTGTCCTGCCACAGGTAGTGGTCGCTGTGCAATACCGGCAGATGGGCCAGGCGGCCCACAGCGCCGGCCAGCGTGCTCTTGCCGCTGCCCGACGCGCCGATCAACTGGATGATCATTGTGCTGCGCCTCCTTTTTGGTTACAATAGATAGAGAAACAGTATACCACAGAAAGGAGGGCGGCGCAATGAGCCCCGAAGAATTGGCCTGCCGCCTGGTGGCGGCAGAGAGCGGCGGACCGGCCGGGGTGGTTTCCCTGGACCGCCTTTGGGAACGGATGGACGAAGGGCAGCGGCAAAAAGCGCTGTCACTGCTGCCCGGCCAGCGGACGCTGGTGTGTACGGTATTCCCTTATTACGACGGCGCAGCACCTGGCAACTTGTCTTTGTATGCCAGAGGGCAGGATTACCACCTGGTGGCACGGCAGCGGCTGGGAGAAGCCTGTGCCCGGCTGGAACGGGCTTTCCCCGGCTTTCGCTTTCAAGGGTATGCCGACTCATCGCCCTACCCGGAAGTCTATGTCTGCGCCTGTGCCGGTCTGGGCGTGGTGGGGCTGAACGGGCTGCTGCTGACGCCCCGCTGGGGCAGCTATGTCTTTTGCGGGGTGGTCGTCACCGATCTGCCGCTGGAGGGCGGAAAAGAGCCGGCAGGCTGCATTGGGTGCGGCCGCTGCCAAGACGCCTGCCCCGGCGGCGCGCTGCACAGCGGCAGGCTGGAGGAGGAACGGTGCCTTTCCGCGCTGACCCAGCGCCGGGGCAAACTAGAGCCCTGGCAGCAAGAATTGGTGATACAGGGGGGATTGGCTTGGGGCTGTGACCGGTGCCAGAGCGTCTGTCCCTATAACCGGGCGCCGGAGCATACCCAGCTGGAACCCTTCCGGCAGCGGAAAAGATCTTCCATCACACTGATAGAGCTGGAAGGGATGGGGGACCGGGCCTTCCGCCGCCAATTTGCAGACCGGGCCTTTGCCTGGCGGGGCATTGCCCCGCTGCGCCGCAATTTGCAGCTGTTAGACCGGCGGGAAACCGGAGAGGCAGAATAAAAAATCCCTCTTTTGCCCACACTAAGACCAAAACCTGGCGGCTGTGCCGCCAAAGCAGGAGGGGAAAGCATGCGGGTTTCTGAACTGATGAGCCCCAGCACCGTGACGATCTTTCCAGAGGATACCGTGGCCTGCGCCGCCCGTCTGATGGAGCGCCATGGCATAGGGGTGCTGCCGGTGTGCAGTCCGCAGGGCAAACTGAAAGGGATCGTCACAGACCGGGACATCGCCACCCGCTGTGTGGCGGCGGATCTGGCGGCTGAACAGACGCCGGTGCGGGAGATCATGTCCCGCCATGTGGCTACGGTGCCGCCCCAGGCTGACGTGCGGGAGGCTGCGCTGCACATGGCCCAATGCCGCATCCGCCGCCTGCCGGTGGCAGAAGGGGGCCGGGTACTGGGCATGGTGTCCATTGGCGATTTGATGCGGACCCATGCCTGCGATATGGAAGCGGCCCAGGCGCTGGCCGAGATCTCCAGGCCGGGGGAAGGCCCCTATTAAAAAGGAGAGAAAGGCCAAAGGCGCCATAAATTTTTGACACCCGCCGTATTGGGATGCTATACTAAAGCCGAAGACCTGGCTGCCCAGGCAGCGGAAGGATGGAATCTATCAATACGGCGGGATCTTTCCGCCTTTTCGGAGGATGGAGAACAATATGATCGAAACGGTAACCGCAGCCACGCTGCCGGAATACGAAGAATTTATCCAAAAGCACCCCAAGGGACATTTTTTGCAGTCTTCCCTGTGGGGCAAAGTGAAGGACAGCTGGAAATGGGAGGCGATCTTGTGCCGGGGGGCCGATGGCGCAGTGCGGGGCAGCTTGGCTGTGCTCATCCGCAAGGTGCCCATGCTGCCCTATACCCTGATGTACGCGGGCCGGGGCCCTGTGTGCGACAGCCACGACGAAAAGACTTTGCAGGAACTGACGGAAGGCGCGGCCGAACTGGCAAAAAAATACCGGGCCTATTCGCTGATGATGGATCCGGACATTGAGAGCAGCGATGTGGAGTTTATCCAGATCATGAAGCGGCTGGGCTACCAGCACAAAGAGAGCGGCAAGAATTTCGAAGGGGTACAGCCCAATTACGTCTTCCGCCTGGATGTGAAGGGGAAGACAGAGGAGGAGCTGATGGCGGCTTTCCACCAAAAGACCCGTTACAACATCCGGCTGGCGGGCCGCAAAGGGGTGGAGGTCATCTGCTGCGATGAGAGCAACCTGGGGGAGATGCTCCACCATTTTGCCGCCATTATGAAAGAGACCGGCGAGCGGGATGGGTTCATCACCCGGCCGGAGAGCTATTTTGCCAGCCTGATGCAGCACATGGGCGACCATGCCAGGCTCTACATGGCGCTGTACAACAGCAAGCCGGTGGCGGGCACATTGGCCATCCACTTTGGCAACAAGGTCTGGTACCTCTACGGCGCATCCTCCAACGAATACCGCAATGTGATGCCCAACTATCTGCTCCAATGGAACATGATCCAGTGGGCGGTGGAGTGCGGCTGTGACATCTACGATTTCCGGGGCGTTTCCGGCGATCTGTCGCCGGAAAACCCGCTGTATGGCTTGTACCTGTTTAAAAAAGGCTTTTCCGGCCAGCTGACCGAATTTTGCGGCGAGTTTGAAAAGATATACAAACCGGTGGTCAATGTGGCGGTGAACACCGGCATGAAGACCATGCGCTCGGTCCGCCATGCCAACTTCGTGCGCAAAACAAAGGGCAAGGGGCCAGAAAAAGGGCAGAAGAGCGAATAGATGGGACCCGGCCAGGCCGGAATAGGGGAACGATATGAAAGAACTGGTCATTGAAAGGGACAAGGTCGTCCACAACATCCAAGTGATCCAAAAAAAGGCCCAGGGGGCCTCACTGATCGCGGTGCTCAAGGCCAATGCCTATGGCCTGGGCCTTTGCCAGATGGCGGAGGTGCTGCGGGAACAGGGGGTCAAGCGCTTTGGCGTGACGGAACCGGTGGATGCGGTGCAGCTGCGCAATGCCGGGTTTATGGAAGAAGAGATCATCATGCTGCGTTCCACATCGGTGGAAGAGGAGATACGGCAGATCATCACATCCACCGCTACGGCGGCCATCGGCAGTTATGATGCGGCGGTGGCCCTCAACGGGTTGGCGGAAAAAGAGGGCATCGTGCTGGATGTCCATCTGGAGATCGACACCGGTATGGGCCGCTATGGCTTTGAGCCTTCGGAGCTGGAGCGGATCCTCTCCGTCTTCCGCTTTATGGGGAATTTGAACGTCACTGGGGTGTTCACCCACTTCCCCTCGGCTTTTTGCAGCCGCAAAGCCACCCGGGCCCAATATGACCGGCTGCTGGATGTGGCGGCCAAGATCCGGGAGGCCGGCTTTGACCCGGGCATGCTCCACGCGGCCAACAGCGCGGCCCTGTTCTATTGCGATCTGCCGCCTCTGGACGGTGTCCGCATCGGTTCTGCGCTGAGCGGGCGGACCACGGCCAAAGGGGAGACAGGCCTGCAAAAGACAGGCCGGCTGGAGAGCCAGGTGGCAGAAGTGCGGTGGCTGCCGGCAGGCCATGGCGTGGGCTATGGCCCGGCCTATGTGACCAAGCGGCCCACAAAGATCGCCGTGATCCCCGTGGGATATTGCGATGGCGTGATGGTGGAAAAAGCCCGGGATACCTTCCGATTTCGGGATACCCTCCGCTACTGTCTGAGCGACTGCGCCAAATGGTTCCGGCGCAAGCGCTTTTATGTCACGGTCAACGGCCGCCGGGTGCGGATGCTGGGGCATGTGGGCCTAAACCACACCACAGTAGATGTGACAGAGATCGAATGCCAGCCGGGCGCCAAGGCGGTGTTCGAAGTATCTCCCATGTTTGTGCCTGCGGAGATCCCCCGGCGCTACATAGAGTAAGATATATCTGGCCACCTGAAAAAGGATTTGGTGCAGGGAAATAGCGCCGCAGCTCCCAGAAAGAATAGGAATCGGCCCTCAAAGAAGCCATTTGGGCTTCGTTTGGGGGTCGGTTTTTTTTATTATCCTTTTCTTGGGGCCGGTTTGCGGCCGGTTTTTGCCAATGCGCCTATGCCATAAAGCAATGGGAACAAGAGAACAGGCAGCGGCCTGCTATTTGGCAAGACAAAGAGGGAAACTGGTAGAATTGGAGCTTTATACATGGTACACTGGTACAGAAGGCAGAGCGACAAAGCTAAATTTATGTGGAGGAGGCATTCTTTATGGAACGACAGATCTTGCTGCTCGGCGACCCGCGGCTCTATGAGACCTCGGAAGAAGTCACCCGGGAAGAGCTGGAAGAACTGCGGCCTGTTTTTACCGATATGTTTGACTGCATCAAAGGCATCCGCCGCGATTACGGTTTTGGGAGGGCGATCGCAGCCCCACAGATCGGCATTCAGAAGCGCTTGATCTGTATTCTCACAGAGAAACCTTATGTGATCATCAACCCTGAACTGGAGTTTGTCGGTGACGAAATGATGGAATTGATGGACGACTGCATGTCATTCCCAAAGCTGCTTGTGCGCGTGCGCCGTCATCGCCACTGTATACTGCGCTATTTGGACGAAAATTGGACGCCGCAGGAAATGCAAATGGAGGATGATATGTCCGAACTGATTCAGCATGAATACGACCATCTGAATGGGATCCTTGCGACTATGCGCGCCATCGACAACAAATCTTTTGTGATGAAAAGATAAACAGCTTCCCGTTGACCGGGAAGATGGCAAAAGCCCATGGCGGGGAACCGCCATGGGCAATCCTTCCCCCCGGGAAAGAAGGGGGAGGAGGTCAATCAAAATAGAATAAGTCTTCGAATTTTTTGTCCAGGGCAATGCACAGGATCAATGCCAGTTTGGCGGTGGGGTTAAACTGGCCGGTCTCAATGGAACTGATGGTGTTGCGGGAAACCCCCACCAGCTGGGCCAACTGGGCTTGGGACAGCTTTTTCTGGGCCCGGGCCTCTTTGAGCCGGTTGTGCAGCACCAGCCCGCCAGCGTTCTCTGCTTTGCCGCCCATTATCCCTGGGACCTCGTTGAAAAACGGCGCCGTCCCCTGTTCCCTATCATATGATCGTCTCCTCTGCGCTCTGAAGTATCTTCGTTGAGCCCATTGTAATATAGCCAAGTTTTCTTGTCAATATAAAAAGGCAGGGCTGCACAGGCGAAAAAAGCGGGCCACGCTGTATAAAGTTCACGATTCGGCAAAAGATTTGCATTGAAAATTTGGGGAAAACAGGTTATAATAACGGTAACCTCATATGGGGAGGTTTTGAATCTAAAACCAATTTGAAAAATAAAGGAGGCGGCTAATTATGAAAATGGTTCTCGCTATATTGAATTCGGATGATGCTTCCACCGTTATGCACAACCTGATGAAGGAAGGTTATCAGATCACGAAGCTGTCGACCACCGGCGGTTTCCTGCGGGCGGGCAACGTCACCGTGCTGATCGGCGTGGAAGACGACAAGCTGGATCACTGTCTGGAGATCATCTCGAAGTATTCCAAGAGCCGCAAACAGCTCATCCCCAGCAGCGCCGAGGCTGGCATCAGTTTCTACCCCTCGATGCCGGTGGAAGTGGTCGTAGGCGGCGCTACCATCTTCGTGCTCGATGTGGAGCAATTTAAGAAAGTCTGATCACAATGCAGTTGGAGCATTTGCTAGGGAACGAGCGCTTCAAAAAGGCGCTCGCTCCCTTTTTCAAAGAGAATTTTCCCCAGTCGGTGATCTTGGAAGGACCACCGGGCACTGGGAAAAAGACGGCGGCCTATGACATTGCCCGCAACCTGATGTGTACCGGCCCACAGCCCCCTTGCGGCCGCTGCGGCGCCTGTGTGCGGATGGCCGCAGGTTCCCACCCGGATTACCAGGTGTTCAACCAGGAAGGGGGCAACATCCGGGTGGACGACATCCGGCAGGTGCGGAAGCTCTCCTTTATCCGGCCCAGCGAAGCGCGGCAGAAAGTGTTCGTCATCAATGGGGCGGGCAACATGAACCCCCAGGCCCAGAACGCTCTGCTCAAAGTGCTGGAAGAGCCCCAGGAAACAGTATTTTTGCTGCTGTGCGAACAGGCGGGGCAGCTGCTGCAGACCGTCCGCTCCCGCTGTGTGCGCTTTGCAGTGGAAGAGCTGTCCGAAGAGCAGATCCGCCAGGAATTGCAGCGGCGGATGCCAGAGGCCGACCCGGCTGCGGTCCAGGCCGCGGCCCAGCGCAGCGGAGGCAGTTTGGGGCGGGGGCTCTGCCGGCTGGAAAACGGCCCGGACAAAGGGGAAGAATTGGCGAGCCGGTTTTTGGCGGCCTTGAGCCACGGCGAACTGGCTGTGCTGGAAGCCTGCCTGGAGGTGGCCAAGCTCTCCCGGGCAGAATACACCCAGTTTTGCAATGAAAGCTGCCTGCAGCTGTGTGAGCTGGCAAAACAAGACCCTGCCGCCGAGTGGGCCATGCCCCTCTACGGCTATTTGCGTGAATTGTCGGCCCGGGCCGAGGGGAACGCCTCCGTCTCGGCCATGAGCGGCGCGCTGTCTGCTTTTTGCGGCCAGCTGTTGTTTGCCCGGGGCTGATGGGAGGTATTATGACAGAAGTAGTTGGAGTTCGATTTAAAAAAGTGGGCAAAGTGTATGACTTTGACCCGGTGAACCTGAAAGTAGACAAGGGCAGCCATGTGATCGTGGAGACCAACCGCGGAGTGGAGTACGGCGAAGTGGCAGTGGCCAACCACGAGGTGGAGGACGAACAGATCGTCAAACCGCTGCGCAAGGTGCTGCGGGCTGCCACGGAAGAAGACGAACAGCGGGTGGCCCAGAATAAGAAATTGGAAAAAGATGCCTTTTCCATCTGCGAAAAAAAGATTCGGGCCCACAAACTGGAGATGAAACTGGTGGAGGTGGAGTACACCTTTGACCGGGGCAAGATCTTGTTTTATTTTACTGCCGATGGGCGGGTGGATTTCCGGGAGCTGGTGAAAGACTTGGCTTCGGTGTTCCGCACCCGCATTGAATTGCGGCAGATCGGCGTGCGGGATGAGGCGAAGATGCTGGGCGGCTTGGGCGTCTGTGGCTGCCCGCTGTGCTGCGCCACTTTTTTGGATGATTTTGCACCGGTCTCCATCAACATGGCCAAGGACCAGGGGCTTTCGCTAAACCCTTCTAAGATCTCGGGCAATTGCGGCCGCTTGATGTGCTGCTTGAAATATGAAAACGAAGCTTATCAAGACTTGCTGCGGACGACGCCCCCGGTGGATTCCCTGGTGGAGACGCCCCAAGGGCGCGGCGTAGTCACCGAGGTGAGCCTGCTCAAAGGGGAATGCAAAGTCCGGTTGGAGGATTCCGCCGATTCGCCCAAATGCTTTTGCAAAGGCGATTGCAAAGTGCTGCGGGCCGGCCGGGTGCGCACCCGCCGGGGCAAGGGCAAGAGCGGCGAGAGCCACGGCGGCCACAAAGAAAAGGGCAAGGAAAAAGAAGCCAAACGGCCGGAAAAGCCCGCTGAATAGACAAACGGTAGACCGGGGTCTGACAGCCCCGGCCTTTGTTTTGCGAAAGGCTGGTCCTTCTCCATCTCCACACCGGCCTGTATGCCAAAAGAAACAGCGGAACGGAAAAGCAAGGACCCGTTTTTCAGGCTGCCAGGCATAGCGCAGACAGGCGCCCCATATACATGTAGCACCAAAGGATGGAGGTGCTCTCATGCTTATTTTGACAGCCAAGCTCAACAAAAAAAGGCTGCTGGCCCTGGTGATCTTGGCGGCGGTGGCGCTGGCTGCCCTGATCCTCAGCCTGTCGGACCGGCCCGAGGCCAGCGCTGCGTTGGGAAGCGGGCAGGCGTCGGCCAAGGGGATAAAGACCAACGAAGACCGGTTGGCCTATGTGCAGTCTTTGGGCTATGCGGTAGAAGAACAGCCAAGCCGCAGCCAAGAAGTGATGATCCCCAGTGAATTTGACCAGGTGTATCAAGAATACAACGGCCTGCAAAAAGAATGCGGTTTTGACCTGGAAAAATACCGGGGCAAGCAAGTGATGCTCTACACGTATACAGTGCAAAACTACCCCGATGAACCGGAGGTCATGCTGGACCTGCTCGTCTATCGCAACCGGGTGATAGGCGGTGCCGTATATTCAGCAGCGCTGGATGGATTTATGCACGGATTGGAGCCGATTTCTGGGGGAAATGCAGCGGAATAGAGAATTTTTTTAAGAAAAGAGAGCAAAAAAACGGTACGGCTGGCAGGGGCGTACCGTTTTTTTTATTGGGAATACATTTGTTCGAAGAAAGCCGCGAAGGGTTGGCGCGCAACGGGTTTGGGGCAGTGGGGGGAAAGGGCGCTTTCCAAAATTCGGGCGTCTCGGCCGCGATTTTTCGAAAAAAGATAAACATGGATAAAAATTTTTGCAAATAATTGTTGAAATTCATAGAAAAATACATTAAAATAGACATAGCGCTTTCTTGCATTTTATTGAAAATAAACAAAGGGTGGTTTTGGATGGCAGCTCGCTTGTTTCAAAGCATTTTGCTTGAAGTAAAAGACAAGGTCGATTTTATTCTGGGCGTGGTGGACAATTCCGGCATGATCACCGCCTGCACTGAACTGAAATTCATCGGCGAGAGCATCGAAGCCGCCGTTGAGTTTTTCAAAGTCGGGCTGGAAGAGGGCCAGGCCGGAGGGTACACCTTCCACATGATCGGCGGATACGACGGCGGTGCAGAAAACGCTGTGTTTGCCGGCAGCATTGGAGCCCAGGCCTCGCTGGTCTGTGCGCTGACCGCCGTGGCGATCAAAAACAGCAAGACACAGTACGATGAAAAGCATGACAAAGTGACCTTCATCAAAAAGATCATTCTGGACAATATCCTGCCTGGGGACATCTACATCAAATCCCGGGAGATGCACTTTGTCAGCGATTGCCGCCGGGTGGCCTACAGCATCCGCATGGAAGAGCGCCAGGATGTGGCGGTGATGGAAGCGATGGTCAAGCTGTTCCCCGACAGGCAAAAGGATTTTGTCATCACCATCAGCGAAAGTGAGATCGCGGTGATCAAAGAACTGAAGAGCGGGGATGCCAAAGAAGTGACCCGCTATGCCGAACTGATGGACCGGACGCTGACCGAAGAGGTGGGCATCCCCCATGTGATCGGCATCGGCTCGGTGGCAAACCAGCTGAAAGACATCGCCCGTTCTTTCAAAGAAGCGCAGATCGCGGTGGATGTGGGCCATGTGTTCGATGAAGACAAGACGGTCATGAACTTTGAAAACCTGGGCATTGGCCGCTTGCTCTATCAGCTGCCCACCACGCTGTGTGAGATGTTCTTGTCCGAGGTGTTCAAAAAAGGTTCCATCGATTCGCTGGATGAGGAGACGCTGTTCACCATCCAGAAGTTCTTTGAAAACAACCTGAACGTATCGGAGACATCCCGCAAGCTGTTCGTGCACCGCAACACTTTGGTCTACCGGCTGGAGAAGATCAAAAAGCTCACCGGGCTGGACCTGCGGGAGTTTGACAACGCCATTGTGCTGAAAGTGGCACTGATGGTCAAACAATATCTGAAATCGAGAGAGAATATGGCATAGGCACACGCTGCCAGAGGATCATTGCAGACCGCCTGCCGGGGCTGCAATGATCTGTTTGCATATTGAGCCGGCAGCCCAGCGGAAAAGAGGAGAACCGCGCGGCGGAGGCGCGCTGTGATTGTCATGATTAAACTGATCGACGTATACAAGACTTACGACAATGGAACAAAGGCCCTCAACGGCATCGATCTGGAAGTGGATGACGGGGAATTTGTTTTTATCGTGGGGCCCTCGGGCTCGGGCAAATCCACCATCACAAAGCTGCTGATCGGCGAATTCAAGCCCACCAGCGGCAAAGTGTATGTGAACGATTTTGATTTGACCACCATCAAAAACCGGCAGCTGCCCTATATGCGGCGCACGGTGGGGGTGGTGTTTCAAGATTTCCGGCTGATCGAAGAGAAGACCGTGTTTGAAAACGTGGCCTTTGTCATGCGGGCCGTGGGCGTATCCCCCCGGATCATCAAAAAACGGGTGCCCTATGTGCTGGACCTGGTGGGCGTGCTCCACAAATCCAGGCGCCACCCCAACGAGCTTTCCGGCGGCGAACAGCAGCGCGTGGCCATCGCCCGGGCACTGGTGAACAACCCCAGCGTGATCATTGCCGACGAGCCCACAGGCAACCTAGACCCGGGCCGCTCGCTGGAATTGATGACGCTGCTGGGCAAGATCAACTCGCTGGGCACCACTGTGCTGGTGGTGACCCACGAAAAAGAACTGGTGAACCAATTTGGCAAACGTGTGGTGAGCATCGACCGCGGCCAGGTCGTTGGCGATCACACCGGCGGATACTATGAACAAGGCGGGTATTTTGCAGATGAAGCACTGGAAATTTAGATACTATCTCAAAGAGGGCATCTCTAATTTCTTTTCCCACCGGTTCATGACCGTGGCGGCCATCACTGTGATCACCGCTTGCCTGCTCATTACATCGGGCTTCAGCATGCTGGCTTATAACCTGGATATACAGGTGGCGGAGCTGGAGACCCAAAGTGAGATCATGGTGTGGGTGGATGAGACTTACACGCCGGAACAATCGGAGGCGTTGGGCAGTTCCATCCGGGCGCTTTCCAATGTGCAGAGCGCCGAGTATATCCCCAAAGATGTGGGGCTGGAGCAGTACAAAGAAGAGCTGGGAGAAGACGGTTATCTGCTGGAGGGCCTGGAGGAAGACAACCCCCTGCGGGACGGCTACCGGGTGACCATGCGGGATATCTCAAAACACACAGAGACCGTGGAGCAGCTGCAGCAGATCACCGGTGTGGCGGATACCGACAGCCAAAAGGAATTTTCCGATAAGCTGATCCAGATCCGCCGGGTGGTCAATATCATCTGCTACACCTTGATCGCCATGCTGGGCGCCGTATCCATCTTTATCATCTCCAACACAGTCAAACTGGCCATGTTTGCCCGGCGGGAGGAGATCGCCATTATGCGTATGGTGGGCGCCACCAACCACTTTATACGGATGCCCTTTATTGTGGAAGGGTTGGTGCTGGGAGAAATTGCAGCCCTGCTGGCCTTTGGGTTGGATTTCGTCGTGTACAATTATTTGGCGGAAGGGTTCATCAATGCCACCGGGCTGGTAGAACTGGTCAGCTTTTCCACCTTTGCCGTGCCCCTGCTGCTGATCGTCTTGGCGGCCGGCCTGGTGGTGGGCGTGGGCGGCAGCGTGCTGACCATCCGCAAGTTCTTGAAAGTGTAAACCTGAATGCGAGACGGAGCGAGGAACAGAGCCATGAGATTGAAAAGAAAGACCATCCGTGTAATGGCAGGCTGCATTGCAGGCCTGTTGGCATTTGTCATGTTGTTCGGTTTGGTGGCGGATTTGTTTTTCCGCACCGATGCATCGGCTGCCGCATCCCAATCGGCGGTCAATGAGCTGAAGGATAAGCTGGAAGCCTCCAATGAAGAAAAGGCCAAGCTGAAAGAGCAGCTGGACAGTATGGACCGGGACAAGGCGACATTGAAGACCCAGATCGATACGCTGGACAGGCAGATCGCCAACACCGAAGAGCAGATCGAGCTGCGCAACGAGCTGATCAGCAGCTTGCAGGGGCAGATCGAGCAGAAGGAAGTGGAGCTTGCGGCGGCCCAGCAGGAAAAAGACGAGCAGTACGAAAAATTCAAGGCCCGTGTGCGGGTGATGTACGAGCACGGTGATACCAGCTATTTGGAAGTGCTGCTGTCTTCGGAGAGCATCTCAGACTTTCTGTTCCGCTACGAAGCAGTATCCCAAATCGCCCAATACGATAAAAACTTGTTTGAAGAGCTGAAAGCCCTGGAAGAGGAAGTGGCCCAGGCCAAGGCCGCTTTGGAATCGGACAAGCAGGCGGAAGTGGAGGCGCGGCAAGAGCTGCAGCAGACCAAGAGCCAGCTGGACAGTCAGCTGAGCCAGCGGGAACAGAGCATGGCAGAGCTGCAGGCAGCTTCTGAAGAAGTGGCGGCTTCCTATGCGGAGATCGAAAAGGAAGAACAGAGCATCCAGGCGGAGATCGACCGGATGGCCAAGGAACTGGCCGAACAGGAAGCGGCCCGCCAGCAGCAGAACAACGGCGGGGGCACGGTGCAGGTCAGCGGCGGCTATACCTATCCGCTGCCTTCGGGCTACCGCAACGTGACCAGTAGGTTTGCCATGCGGGAGCACCCGGTGACCGGCGTATACAAGCAGCACACCGGCGTAGATGTTTCCGCGCCCAGAGGCACCACCATTATGGCAGCCAAATCGGGCACAGTGATCATTGCCGGCCGCAGCACGGCCTATGGCAACTATGTGGTCATCAACCACGGCGGCGGATTGACAACGCTGTATGCCCACATGAGCAAGATCACTACCACCAAAGGGGCTACGGTCAGCGCCGGCGACAAGATCGGCGAGGTGGGCTCCACCGGATATTCCACAGGTAATCACCTGCATTTTGAGGTGCGCGTCAACGGTGCTTATCAAGATGCAGGCCGCATCCTGGGTCTGTATTGATGACGAAGGACGGCAAACGGATGAACAAACGGAAGATCACCATTGGTTCCACGTTGATGCTGCTGATGCTGGCCGTGGTCAGCACCTTCAACATTACGTTTTTTGTGGCGTCGGAATACTACAATGCCCGGCTGGGCAACTTTGAAGAACTGGAATCGGAATATGAAAAATTCAGCGAAGTATCCAGCATCGTGGACAAATACTTTGTGGGTGAATACGACAAAGAGGAAATGATGGATGCAGCGCTGAAAGGGTACATAAACGGCATGGGAGACCAGTGGTCCTCCTACCTGACAGAAGAGGAATACCAGGCGGTGCTGGAACAGCGGGAAGGTACTTACGCCGGCGTGGGGATCACCATATCCGCCAGCGCAGACGGCCAGACTTTTACCGTGACTGCGGTGGCAGAAGACGGCCCTGCGGAAAAGGCGGGCATCCAGGTGCTGGACCAGCTGGTGGCTGTGGACGGCGAAAGCATCGCCGGCATGAGCTATGACGACCTGAACAACAAAGTCCACGGCGAGCCGGGCAGCCAAGTGGTGTTGACCATCCTGCGGGATGGCCGGCAGACCGAGTACGCCATTGAGCGGGAAGAAGTCCAGACATCAGGGGTCAAAGCCCAGATGCTGGATGGCAACATCGGGCTCATCCGCATCGAATCCTTTTCCACCAATGTGGATCAGGAGTTTTCCCAAAAGCTCCAGCAGCTGTTGGACGAAGGGGCCCAAGGGCTGGTCTTTGACGTACGGTTCAACCCGGGCGGGTTTGTGGAAGTGCTGGTGAATATGCTGGATGAGCTGCTTCCCAAAGGAACGATCATCAGCATTGCGGATAAAGACGGCAACAGCACCAACTACACCTCCGACGAAGAACAGGTAGAGCTGCCCATGGCAGTGCTGACCAACGAATATTCCATCAGCGCGGCGGAGTTTTTTGCCGCTTGCCTGCAGGAATACGACGTGGCCACTGTAGTGGGGGAACATACCTTGGGCAAGGGCTATGCCCAAAGCCTGATCCCCCTTTCCGACGGCGGGGCGCTGAACATCTCCACCAGCCGGTATTATACGCCCAAGGGCGTCAGCTTGGCGGGAGTGGGCATCCAGCCGGATGAAGAAGTGGAAATGGCCCCTGAAAAGCTGGCCAATTTCTATACGCTGCAGCCCGAAGAGGACGACCAGCTGCAGGCGGCGCTGGAGACGCTCCGGCAGCAGATCGCCCGGTCTTGAAACGGGTGACAGTTTTGAAGATGAGGAAGACCGTCCAGCGGCTGCTGGGCGGTCTTTTTGCAATTTTCCGCTGTGCTGCATACCTGGCCCCGCCCCCACATAGATATGACCAAGTGGATCGAAGAGGAGCGATGGGGCATGATGGCGTATTTTCAAACGGAAGAGCAGGCGATGGGGGGGCTTGCGCGCCTGCGATGGAGCTTGCACCCTGAGAGCGGGATGGCTGTGGAGACCCGGTGCATCCGCAATGCCACCCTGCTGGACTGCTGCCTTGGCATGCCCCGGGGAAAACGGGAGACAAAGGGAGGGCAGCGGGCCATCCGGCGGGCGCTTTGGGTGCTGCGGGAAAAAGGCGTGCACCGGGTGGCCGCAGCCCCGGAATTGGAAGGGGCCCTGCTGGAAACCAGGCTGCAGCCAACCCAAGAAAAACCTTTGTGGCGGGCCTGCAGCGGCCAGGCCGCGCTGGCCCTGCTGGCAAAACGGGGGCTGCGGCCCGAGCAGACATGGCTGTGCCTGAAGACACCCCGGGTGGATCGGGACGTGTTGCGCTGTGCCCGGCTGCTGGCACGGCGCGTGCGGTATCTCACCGTGCGTGCACCGGTGGGAGGCGAAGCCCTGGCGGAAGAATTGTACGAAGAATACGGCATTGCCCTGCAGCAGAGCGTGCCGCCGGAATACAGCCAGCTGTGCCTGTGTCTGGCCGGAGACCCGGCCGAAGAAGGGATCATCCCCTTGGATGGCCGGGCCGATGGCGGTCTGCTGGCCTTGGCGCCGGAATGGGCCAGGGAACAGAAGCCCGCTGGGCTGGCGGATACCCTGTATGGGGCGCTTCTGCTGCAAAGTGGGCTGCTCCGGCCGGAAGAGATCCGGGTGGTCGCTCCAAAAACCACGCTTGACACAGCGGGAGAAGGGCCATATAATGATTAATATTATCTGGAATAGCGCCCCTTTGGGGGCAAAGGGGAGGAAATCATGGCAAAACAATTCATGCTGACCGAAGAAAGGCTCCAAGAGATCAAGGATGAGCTGGAATATCTGAAGACTGTGCGGGAAAAGGAAGTGGCGGAGCAGATCAAAGAGGCCCGCTCCTTTGGCGACCTTTCGGAAAACAGCGAATACGACGAAGCGAAAAACGAACAGGGCAAGCTGTATTCCCGCATTGCAGAGCTGGAAAACGTGCTGGCCAACGCCGTGATATTGGATGAAGATTCCATTACCACCCAGAGCGTGAGCATGGGCACCCGGGTCACGGTGGTCGAAGAAGGGGACGACGAGCCCTGGGAGATCTATATCGTGGGTTCCCAGGAGGCCAATCCGGTGCAAGACCGCATCTCCGATGAATCTCCCCTGGGGAAAGCCCTGTATGGCCATAGCGTCGGCGACGAGGTGATCGTCGAAGCGCCGGATGGAAACATCAAATATAAGATCATCGCCATTGCCCGCTAAGGCTGCGGCGTATCAAAAAGGAACGGGCGGCCGCAACGTCTTTTGTTGCGGCTGTCTTTCGGTATGGAGGATGGACAATGAAGGAAGAAAACACCGGGCTGCAACCAGAACTGACCCAAGAGGAACAGCAGGAAAAGCGCAATGAGATCTTGCAGGTGCGCCGGGAAAAACTGGACAAGCTGCAGCAAGAGGGGAAAGATCCCTTCCAGATCACGAAATTCCCCGTGGATCAATATGCCGCCGCCATCAAAGAGGCTTTCGCCGGCATCGCGCCGGAGGAAGAGACGGGCAAGACTGTGTGCCTGGGCGGCCGCCTGATGAGCAAACGGGTGATGGGCAAGGCCAGCTTTGCCGACTTGCGGGACGCTTCGGGCGATATCCAGCTGTATGTGCGGCGGGACAATGTGGGCGAAGAGCCCTATGCCGCCTTTAAAAAGTTCGATATCGGCGATGTGGTAGGCGTCAAGGGCGAAGTGTTCCGCACCAAGATGGGCGAGATCAGCGTCAAGGTGGAGGAGATCACCTTGCTCTCCAAGAGCTTGCAGCCCCTGCCGGAAAAATGGCATGGCCTCAAGGATACCGACCTGCGCTACCGCCAGCGGTATGTGGATCTGATCGTCAACCCCGATGTGAAAGAGACCTTCGTCAAGCGCAGCCAGATCCTGCGGGAGATCCGGGATTACCTGGACGGCAAAGGCTTTTTGGAGGTGGACACCCCCATTTTGCTGCCGTTGGAGATCGGCGCTTCGGCCCGGCCGTTCGTCACCCATCACAATACACTGGATATGGATATGTATCTGCGCATCGAAACAGAGCTCAACCTGAAGCGGTTGATCGTGGGCGGTTTCGACCGGGTGTACGAGGTAGGCCGCATCTTCCGCAACGAAGGCATGGATACCAAGCACAACCCCGAATTCACCAGCGTGGAGCTGTATCAGGCATTTACCGACTACAAGGGCATGATGGATCTGGTGGAAGAGCTGTATAAGCGGCTGGCACAAAACGTGTGCGGCAGCCTGCAGATCACATACCAGGGCAAGCAGATCGATATGAGCCATTGGGAGCGGCTGACCATGGCCGAGGCTGTGAAGAAGTATGCCGGCTGCGATTATTACGATTGGAAGACCGACGAAGACGCCCGGGCCGCGGCCAAGGAAAAGCATGTGCAAGTGCCGGCCGACGCCACAAAGGGCACTGTGTTGGTGGAACTGTTCGATGCCTATGTGGAGGACAAGCTGATCCAGCCCACATTCATCTATGATTACCCGGTGGAAAACAGCCCGCTGGCCAAGCGGAAAGCCGATGACCCGGCCTTTACCGAGCGGTTTGAATACTTTATCAACGCCATGGAATATGGCAACGCTTTCAGCGAACTGAACGACCCCATCGACCAGAAGGGCCGCTTTGAAAAGCAGGTGGCTGCCCGCAAGGCTCAGAACCCCAATGACACCTGCCAGGTGGATTACGACTACATCAACGCGCTGGAATACGGTTTGCCGCCCACAGGCGGCCTGGGCTTTGGCCTGGACCGGCTGGTGATGCTTCTGACAGATTCTGCCAGTATCCGTGATGTTTTGCTGTTCCCCACCATGAAACCTTTGGACTGATAAAAGGCTTGCAAACCTGTATCAGCTCTGGATTTATGCGGGATCATGATTCCTGCGGCTACAACCATTTGACCAGAAATGAGAATCGCTTGAGAAAAAGACACGGGACCGCCGGTATGCCGGCGGTCCCGTTCTGCAATTTCGTTAGTGGATGTTTTATCCAATAGCGGCAGGATTATTCACAACAAACTGAATATCGCTGATTTGCTGATACATGGTGGTATATAATGCGGCAATTTCCGGGTCATCGATGTCATACGACACATCGCTGGCCAATTTGAGGTCGTAGGTATCTTCGGATGTAGCGAAAAGATAAATGCAAGGGACTGGGGAGCGGTCTTGCAGCTGCTGAGGGGTCAAGGGTTCATTGTAGGCCTGCCCCACCCAGAAAAGATACCCTTTGCTGCCCCAGCCGTTGGCGCTTTCGTGGGGAAATAGTGCATACACACAACACCCTTCGCCATCGGCGTCCATTTCCACGGTGTACTTTCCTTTCCAGCTGTCTGGCAAGATGAGCGTCAGCCCGATCGCTTCCAGTTCGATGGTCTCCTGATTCGCCGGGACTTCTATCACCGTTTCTCTGTGAAAAGCAATCGCGCCAACAGCGCCGCTGCATACCATGAGGGCAACCACAGCAGCGAAGGCGGCTATTTTTCTGAACATATATGACCTCCCCTTTCTAGCTTTTTGTTCCGTTTTGAAAGAAGGCTGTCTGTCTGCTTCCTCAACGAAGGCCGCATCGACGAGTTCCATTTTATCTAAAAATTCATTTCCTCTCATAAGGTATAACCCTCCTTTTCAAGATGTTTTCGAAGCTGATTCCGGATTCGAAAAAGCATGGTCTTTACTTTCCATTCAGAGCAGCCAAAGCGTTTGGAAATATCGGCAATGGAATCCAAATACCAATAGCGGCGCAAAAAGATGCTGCGTTTTTCAACAGTCAATGATGCGAGGAATCGGTTGATCACATCGGCAAAGATCATGTCATCGATCCGGCACGCGCAATCGTCGGGAGCCGGAATACATTGCTCCATCTCCGTACTCAGTTCACAGATGTACGCATTTCGCTTCAAGCGGCAGCGGTCGCGGCAGCGGTTTAAAGAAATGTGGCGAATGATCTTTGCTAAAAACGCGTACAGATACTCCTTTGGACTGTGGGGTGGGATGATGTTCCAGGCTTGTGCATAAGTATCATTTTCACATTCCTCGGCAGTCTGAAAATCATGTACGATGTTATAGGACAACGAGCGAAGACGTTTTCCATACTTTTCGGCAGTGTGCCGGATCGCGGTTTCATCCCGGCTGAAAAACAGATCGATAATTTTCGAATCATCCAAAGGTTTCCCCTCCTTTTCCCCGTATTAAAAAGGCCTTTCACCCTTATAAGCACCATTTGGGCTGCGCCGGTTACACTTTTAAAACGAAAAATGGAACACTTTTGGTGTTTTTCTAGGTAAGCGTTGCTGAGGGAAGTGCCGAATCGATATCCAAGCACACAGAAATGATGACGGTACTGGCTTTTGGTCTCTGGCGTCAGACAAGACACTTGATTTTCCTGTGGAGGATCGCGGCTTTCCACAGGCGTTTACCTTGACCAAAATTTTTCTTAAGGATAGCTGGGCAAGTAGTTGAATATAAAAAATGCTTATGCTATACTTAAGTCCAAATGGCCGGGGCAGTGGCTCTGCACTTGGCAAAAACCCCTTTGACAGGTGGTTTCAGCTTACCGTTTCCGGCCAGTGGAAAGAGGGCAGCCCAAAGCCCAAACCGTTTAAAATTAGAAGAGTCAGGATCATGGCCCGGCAGAGAAGATCTGCTGTGGGCGATGCAGACCGCCATCTGGGCAGATTTGCTCAGAAGGGGGAGGAGAATCGTAATGTCGTCGTTGCACATTTTTAAAAAGGACATTCTCAAAAAGCTGCGCCAGCGCCAGCAGACCGTGCGGCGTGTGGAACCGGTGCGGGTGATGGTGCTGGGGTTTGCCGCTGTTATCTTGATCGGTGCATTGCTGCTGATGCTGCCCATTTCCACCCGCAGTGGCGAAGGGGCAGATTTTATCACGGCGCTGTTCACCGCCACGTCGGCCACCTGCGTGACGGGCCTGGTGGTGGAGGATACTTATTTGTTTTGGAGCCCTTTCGGCTGCACGGTGATCATCCTGTTGATCCAGACAGGCGGCCTGGGCTTTATGACCATGGCAGCTGCTTTTTCGCTGCTGTTGCGGCGGCGCATCTCCATGCGGGAACGGCTGCTCATGGGGACCTCTTTGAATATGGACAGTTTGTCGGGCATGGTGCGCCTGGTGCGGCGGGTCATATTCGGCACCTTTTTGTTTGAGGGCATGGGCGCTTTGATCCTCTCCGTCCGTTTTATGCGGGATTATGGCTTTTTGGGCGGCATCGCCCGAGGGGTCTTTCATTCCATATCTTCATTTTGTAACGCGGGCTTCGACTTGTTTGGAGACCGGATGGAGTTCGGCTCCCTGATCCCCTATGCGGGGGATTTTGTCATTACCATTACCGTCTGCCTGCTGATCGTGTTGGGCGGCTTGGGCTTTTTTGTTTGGAGCGATATCTATTCGGCACGGGACAATGGCCGGCTGCACACCCAGACTAAGATCGTGCTGCGGGTGACGCTGCTGTTGATCGTGCTGGGCACAGTGGTCTTTTTTATTGCAGAATACAACAACCCGGCCACCATTGGCAATGAAAACGTGTTCCATAAATTTTTGTCGTCTTTGTTTCAATCGGTCACTACCCGTACGGCCGGTTACGCCCAAATGGACCAGGCTTCTATGACCGGTGTTTCCAAGGCCCTCAGTGTGGCGTTGATGTTTATCGGCGGTTCGCCGGGCAGTACGGCAGGCGGTGTGAAGACCGTCACGATGGCAGTGTTGCTGATGACGGCATTCCAGGCGCTGCGGGGCAATTATCAGACCACGGTCAACGGCAAATCCATCTCTTATAAATTGGTGGTGGACGCCCTGTCTGTGTTTGTATTCGGCATCTTCTTTGTCAGCATGGGCACATTTATGGTGGCGGCGTTTGATTCCGTCAGCCTCAGTGAGGCGTTGTATGAATGCACATCGGCCTTTGGCACCGTGGGCCTGACGCTGGGCATCACCCCCAGCTTGTCGGTACCGTCCCAATTGGTGCTCATCGGCCTGATGTTCTTGGGCCGGGTGGGCATTATCACCATTGGCATGGCCGCCATGATGCGCGGCCGCAAAGAAGCAAAGATCAAATACCCCGAAGCGCGGGTCATGATCGGGTAAGGAGGAAGTAAGTATGGATTCATTCGTTGTCATCGGGTTGGGCAGTTTTGGCATGTCCCTGGCCCGGGAATTGTACCGCATGGGCCACGAAGTGCTGGCGGTGGATAAAAACGAAGACGTCGTCCACCGGATCGCCGATTCGGTGAGCCATGCCATCACGGCAGACGCCCGGGATGAGCAGGTGCTGAAATCCATCGGCGTGCGCAATTTCGATTATGCAGTGGTGGCCTTTGCAGAAAATATCCAGGACAATATTTTGATCACGCTGATGCTCAAAGAGCTGGGGTGCAAAAACGTCATCGCCAAGGGCAATGACTACCTGCACGTCAAAGTGCTCAAACGCATCGGTGCAGACCGCATCGTCTTCCCTGAAGCGGATATGGGCATCCGCATCGCCCAGCTCATCGCCTCTTCCAATATCATCGATTACATCGATATCTCCGAAGAATACAGCATCGTAGAAGTGGGGGCGCCCAGCCGCTGGTGCGGCAAGAGCATCCGGCAGATCGACGTGCGGGCCAAATATGGAATCAATATCCTGGCGGTGAAGAACCAGGACGGCAGTGCCATCAACGTATCGCCCGAACCGGATTATATCATCCGCCGCGGCGATGTACTGGTGGTCATCGGCGCCAACGACGACATCCGGCAACTGGGATGATGGAGCAGATCACCAGCCGGGACAACCCCAAAGTACGCCAAGTGATCAAGCTGCAGACCAACCGAAGAGCTCGGGAGAAGGAAGGGCTGTTCTGCTGCGAAGGGGAGAAGCTGCTGCGGGAGGCATTGAGCAGCGGCATCCAGGTAGAGCAGGTGTTCCTTTCGGAAGATCTGCCCCAGGCCGAAGCGTTGGAGCTGGGGCCAAAGACCTACCGGGTGCCCCGCCGGCTGATGGAGCAGATGAGCGGTGTGGAGTCGCCCCAGGGGGTGTTGTTTGTCTGCCGCAGGCCGCAGCTGGCAGCCAGCATTCCCCAGGGCTGCTGCCTGGTGCTGGAAGATGTGCGGGACCCGGGCAATGTGGGCACAGTGGTGCGCACAGCAGAGGCTTTGGGCGTGCCTGTGTTGCTGACGGGCAGCTGTGCCGACCTGTACCAGCCCAAGACCATCCGGGCAACCATGGGCTCTATTTTCCGGGCAGATGTGCGGCAAGTGGAGCGGGATGCGCTGTGGGCCCAATGGGCGGAACAGGGCACTGCCGCTTATGCGGCAGCGCTGACTCCCCAGGCAAAAGACATCCGGCAAGTGGATCTGCGCCAGGCCGCCGTCGTGGTGGGGAATGAAGCCCAAGGCGTCAGCCCGGCCATGCAGCAGCACTGCGGGGGGCAAGTGATCATCCCCATCCAAGGGGCGGAATCCCTCAATGCCAGCGTGGCCGCAGCTTTGGTGATGTGGGAGATGAAGCGGGGCAGCTGACCCAACTGCGGAAAAAGGAGGTTCCGGTATGGTGGACGTCCGTTTTGATATTTGGATGTGCGAGGTGGCTCACTTGCCGCCTCGGCGCATTTTAGAGGCAAGGGAGCATTTCGGCACGGCGGAGCAGGCTTGCCGGTTGGCCAACACGCCGGAAGGCGAGGCCTTTTTCAAACCGGAGGAACGGCAGCGGATGCAGCAGCGCAGCCTGAAGAGGCCCCAGCAGATCCTGGAGGCTTGCCGCCGCTGCGGCGCGCGGGCAGTCTCTTTTGAAGATGCCGCATATCCGGCCCCGCTGCGCAGTTTATACGATCCGCCGGCCGTGCTCTATGTGCGCGGCACGCTGCCCGATTTTGAAAAAGAACCCTCTTTGTCCATCGTGGGCCAGCGGCGGGCCACGCCCCGGGGGCTGGAGACCGCCCAACGATTCGCCCATGTGCTGTCAGCCCATGGGTTTGTCATTGTATCCGGCCTGGCGCTGGGCATCGACAGCGCCGGGCACCGGGGCGCGCTGGAAGGGCCGGCCCCTACGGTGGCGGTGTTCGGCACAGCCATCGACGTGTGTTACCCGGCGGCCCACAACGGCCTGCTGCGCCAGATTTTGGAGGAGGGTGCAGCGGTCAGCGAATATCCGCCCGGCACCCACAGTCTGCCTCACTTTTTCCTGCACCGCAACCGGATCATCAGCGGCCTGACGTTGGGCACCCTGGTGGTGGAAGCGCCCCGGCACAGCGGCAGCCTGAACACGGCGGCCAGTGCCATGAACCAGGGGAGGGATGTGTTCGCTGTGCCCGGCTGTATCGATCTGCCGGAATACGAAGGCAGCAATGCCCTGCTGCGGGACGGCGCCATTTTGTGCACCAGCCCGGTGGAGATCTGCCGGGAATATGCGGCCCGGTACCCCGGCATGGTGGCCATGTTGGAAGAAGAGAGCCCCCGGTCCCCAGAGCCAGAGCAGCCGGAAGAACGCAAGGAGCCGCAGAGAGGGGATCTGACCGAGGCGGAACGCATGGTAGTGAAAGCCATACAGGGGCGCACCCACATCGACGCCATTTGCCAGCAGGTGCCGCTGCCGGTCTCCCAGGTGCTCACGGCCCTGACCATGCTGCAGATCAAGCAGGTGGTCAAAGAGCGGGGCGCAAAATACTTTGAAATTCTCTGAAAACCGTGGTATGGTTAAAGAAGGACCTTCGCAGGTTCTGGCGCGCGCCGGAGGGGCGGCGCTTTTCACAGACGGAAATTGATGCGGCGGCAGGGAGAAAAGGCCGCCGTGTGGAGGAACTTTCATGTCAAAATTACTCATTGTAGAATCGCCGGCCAAGGCAAAGACCATCGGCAAATACCTGGGGCCGGATTTTGTGGTCAAGGCTTCCATGGGCCATCTGCGCGACTTGCCGCGAAAAAAGATGAGCGTGGACCTGGAAGGGGATTTTACCCCCCAATACGAGCCCATCGAAGGCAAGGACAAGATCATCGAAGACCTGAAAAGCGCGGCGGAGAAAAGCGAATTCATCTATCTGGCCACCGACCCGGACCGGGAAGGCGAGGCCATTTCTTGGCATTTAAAGGAAATGCTCCACCTGCCGGATGAAAAGACGAAGCGGGTCACATTCAACGAGATCACCAAAAAAGCGGTGCTGGCCGGTGTGGAGCACCCCAGGGACATCGACATGAACCTGGTGGACGCCCAGCAGGGGCGGCGCATCCTGGACCGCATCGTGGGCTATGAGCTGTCGCCTTTTTTGTGGCGCAAGGTGCGGGCCGGCCTTTCTGCGGGCCGGGTGCAGTCGGTGGTGACACGGCTCATCGTGGACCGGGAGCGGGAGATCAAGGCCTTCCAGCCCCAGGAATATTGGTCCATTGAAGTCACGCTGACCTCGGGCCGCAAGAGCTTTTTGGCCAGCTTTTACGGCAATGGCGAGGGCAAGGTGGAACTGCACAGCCAGCAGGAGACCGACCAGGTGCTGCAAGCCATCGAGGGGCAGACCTATCGGGTCAAAACTGTGAAAAAATCCAAGAAAAAGCGGACGCCGGCGCCGCCCTTCATCACGTCTACTTTGCAGCAGGAAGCCTCCCGCAAATTGTCTATGACAGCGAAGCGCACCATGATGGTGGCCCAGGAGCTCTACGAAGGCGTGGAGATCGAGGGCCAGGGCCTGACCGGTCTGATCACGTACATGCGTACCGACTCCCTGCGGGTGTCGGACGACGCGCTGGCTGCGGCCCGGGATTACATCGGCACCCGGTTCGGCGGCGATTACCTGCCGGCCAAGCCCCGTCATTACAAAACGAAGAAGAGCGCCCAGGACGCCCATGAAGCGGTGCGGCCCACCAACCCCCAGCTGGACCCCGAGAGCCTGAAGCACAGCTTGACAGCAGACCAATACAAACTATACAAGCTGATCTGGTCCCGGTTTACCGCCAGCCAGATGACCGATGCCATGATGGACACCACGTCGGTGGACATCGCCTGCAGCGATTATCTCTTCCGTGCCACCGGCCAGACCGTGGCTTTCCCCGGCTTTTTGGCCCTGTATGAGGAAGGGCTGGACGAAGTGAGTGCCGACGACGATCTGGCGCCGCTGCCTGTGCTGAACGAGGGCGACGAGCTCAAACACAAAAAGACGGAGCCCAAGCAGCACTTCACCCAGCCGCCACCCCGCTATACCGAGGCGTCGCTGATCCGCACTATGGAGGAAAAAGGGATCGGGCGGCCCAGCACGTATGCCCCCACCATTTCAGTGGTATTGGGCCGGGATTACGTGGTCAAAGAGGGCAAGGCGTTGAAGCCCACGCCCTTGGGCGAAGCGGTGACCGATCTGATGGTGGACAAATTCCACGACGTCATCGACGTCAACTTCACGGCGGACATGGAAAAAAAGCTGGACGATGTGGAACAGGGCAAGACCAAGTACCAGACGGTACTGCGCAAATTCTACAACGGTTTTTCCAGCGAACTGCAGCAGGCGGAAAAAGACCTGGAAAAGAAGCGCATCAAGATCAAAGACGAAGAGACCGATGTGGTCTGCGAGCTGTGCGGCCGCAAAATGGTCATCAAATCCGGCCGGTTCGGCAAGTTTTTGGCTTGCCCGGGTTACCCCGAGTGCAAAAACACCAAACCGATCACCGAAGATACCGGCGTATTGTGCCCGCTGTGCGGCGCCAAGGTGGTCAAAAAGAAATCCCGCAGCGGTTACTATTATTACGGCTGCGAGAAGAACCCCACCTGCACATTCATGACTTGGGATAAGCCCACCAATAAGAAGTGCCCCAACTGCGGCGAGCCCCTTTACAAGCGCTACACCAAGGCAGAAAAGAAATATGTGTGCTATAAGCCGGGCTGCGGCTATGAAGAGCCCCTGCCCGAGCGGAAGAGCCGGAAAAAAGCGGAGGCGGCGGAAGAGGCGGCCTTGGAGAAGCCCGCCGAGGGCGCGGCAGTGCAGCAGGCCCCTGAGGAAGCGCCGACCAAGAAGGCCACCCGGAAGACGACGAAAAAGACGGCTGCCGGGGAAGAGGCCGCACCGAAAAAGGCGGCAAAGACAAAAACGGCAGCTGAAAAGAAAACGGCGGCCAAAAAGACCACCGGGGCCAAAAAGACCACAAAGGCTGCCAAGGCGGCCGAACAGGCAGAAGCGGAGAAGGAAACCGAAGAATGATGCAAGCAACTGTAGTGGGCGCCGGCCTGGCAGGCAGTGAAGCGGCCTGGCAGCTGGCCCAGCGCGGCGTGGCGGTGACGCTGGTGGAGATGAAGCCCCAGCAGCGGACGCCGGCCCACAGTGCCGATACCTTTGCGGAGCTGGTGTGCTCCAACTCCTTTCGCTCCGGCGAGCTGACCAATGCCGCCGGCTTGCTGAAAGAAGAGCTGCGCCGGCTGGGAAGCCTGATCATCCAGTGCGCCGATGAGACGCGGGTGGATGCCGGCGGCGCTTTGGCGGTGGACCGCCAGGCCTTTTCCCAGCAGGTGACCCAGCGCTTGCTGGACCACCCCAATATCCGGGTGGAGCACCGGCGGGTGGATGCAGTTCCGGAGGAAGGGGCTGTGGTCATCGCCACCGGCCCGCTGACGGAAGGGCCGCTGGCCCAAGATATGATCCGGTGGCTGGGGGAAGAGCAGGCCCTGTCCTTTTATGACGCAGCGGCGCCCATCGTCTCTTTTGCCAGCCTGGATATGGAAAAAGCTTACTTTGCCTCCCGCTATGGCAAGGGCACCGGGCGGGATTACATCAACTGCCCCATGGAAAAAGAGCAGTACCTGGCCTTTTGGCAGGCCCTGTGCCAGGCAGAAGAAGCGCCGGTGCACGGCTTTGAAGACAAAAAAGTCTTTGAGGGCTGCATGCCGGTGGAGGTGATGGCCCGCCGGGGAGAAGATACCCTGCGCTTTGGGCCGCTGAAACCCATCGGCCTGCCCGACCCCCGCACAGGCCGGGAGCCTTACGCAGTGGTGCAGCTGCGGCGGGAGAACGAGCAGGGCACCATGTTCAACCTGGTGGGATTCCAGACCCACTTGAAGTTCCCGGAGCAGCGGCGGGTGTTTTCTATGATCCCCGGCCTGGAGCAGGCGGAGTTTTTGCGCTATGGCGTGATGCACCGCAACAGCTATCTCTGCTCTCCGCGGGTGCTGGATGGATTTTACCGGGCGAAAAAGGATCCGCGGGTCTTTTTTGCCGGCCAGATGACCGGGGTAGAGGGGTATGTGGAATCCACGGCGTCGGGCTTTGCCTGCGGCGTCAACCTGGCCCGGCAGCTGATGGGCCTGCCCTTGGTGGCTTTTTCCACCCAGACGGCCATTGGCGCGTTGAGCCGGCATATCAGCAGTTACGAGGGCGGCAACTTTCAGCCGATGAACATCAATTTCGGACTGATCGACCCCTTAGATCACCGGGTGCGGGGCAAGCGCAACCGGTATACCGAAGTATCCCAGCGCGCGCTGGCAGCCATTGAGGCGTGCAAAGGGCAAGTGATGGAGGGAAGAGCCGAATGAAGATCATTTTAGATGCAATGGGCGGCGACAACGCGCCCCAGAGCACAGTGGAAGGCGCAGTGCTGGCCGCCCGGGAACTGGGGGCGGAAGTGATCCTGGTGGGCCGGGAGAGCGATATTCTGGCCTGCCTGGACCGGGCCCAAAGCAGCGATGTGACGGACAAGCTGGAAGTGGTAAACGCCCCCGATGTGATCGATATGTGCGACAGCGCCATCAGCGTCACCAAGGAGAAGAAGGATTCTTCCTTGGCAGTGGGCCTGCGCATGCTGGGGGAAGGGAAGGGCGACGCCCTGGTCTCGGGCGGCAACACCGGCGCTGTGCTGGTGGGTTCCACCATGTATGTCAAGCGCATCCGGGGCATCCGCCGGGCGGCCCTGGCCCCCATCATCCCCACCGGCAAGGGCGGCAGCCTGCTCATCGACTGCGGCGCCAACGTGGAGTGCACCCCGGAATACCTGCTGCAGTTCGCCTATATGGGCTCCTATTATTTTGAAAAGCAGATGCACCGCGCCGACCCCACCATCGGCCTGCTGAACAACGGCGCGGAGGAGAGCAAGGGCACCCCGGTATTGCGGGAGACCTATGCCCTGCTCAAGAAAGCTCACGAGGCAGGGCGGATCAATTTCGTCGGCAACATCGAGGGCCGGGACGTAGCCTTCGGCGCTGCGGACATCGTGCTGTGCGATGGCTTTACCGGCAATGTGCTGCTCAAGACCTACGAGGGCGTTGGCATGTATTTTGTGGGCGAGATGAAGAAGATGTTCAAAAAGAGCGCTTTTTCCAAGCTGGCGGCACTGATGGTCAAATCCTCCCTGATGGAGTTCAAGCAGAAGCTGGATTACAAAGAGGTGGGCGGCGCGCCGCTGTTGGGCATCAGCAAGCCGGTGATCAAGGCCCACGGTTCCAGCGACGCCCACGCGGTCAAGAGTGCCATCCGCCAGGCGATGGAATACGCCGACAGCCATATCATCGAGAGCATCGTGGAGAACATCGAGCACATGACGCTGGAGCCCAAGGCACAGTAAAATTTTTCCCGCGAAGCCTTTACAACCCCCCATCCGTTTGCTATAATCAAACAGCTTAAAAGAGGAGCCACCTTCTGGCAAAAGCCAGGTGCTCCCTTTGGGCTGATCGGGTCACGGCCTGTGGAGCGCGGCAAATGCGGCGCCCGCAGAAAGATAGAACCATTGGATTTTGACGCAACGGAGGTGGCAAAGATGGTATTGGAAAAGCTGAGCGCGCTCATTGCCGAGCAGTTTGGCGTGGATGCGTCCGAGATCACAGAAGAGACCTCTTTTGTAGGGGATCTGGGCGCGGATTCGCTGGATCTGGTGGAATTGATCATGAGCGTGGAAGAGGCCTTCGATTTGGGCGAGGTGGAGGATGGCACCCTGGAGAATGTAAAGACCGTGGGTGACGTTGTCCAGTTCATCACAAGCCGCGTCGGCGAATGAGCCTTGGCAGCAAAGAGCTCGATACCAAAACCGGAAAAGGGCGCAGGGGGCTATGGGAACCCTTGCGCCCTTTCGATTCGCAAACGAACACTGGTGCAACAAAGGAGGTACCGCCTATGTCAATATCCCAACCACCCATTGGATATCAGTTCCACAATGAGAGCCTGCTGCAAAACGCCCTGACCCACAGTTCCTACGCCAACGAGAACCGGGAAAAAGGGGTGCACAGCAATGAACGGCTGGAATTTCTGGGCGACGCCGTGCTGGGCTTCATCTGCGCGGAATACATCTATGAGCATTTCCGCTCCATGCCGGAAGGCGAGCTCACCAAGCTGCGGGCCTCCATCGTGTGCGAAAAATCCCTGCACGAATACGCCCTGCGGCTGCATTTAGGGGAATACCTGCTGCTGGGCCACGGGGAAGAGAGCGGCGGCGGCCGCCAGCGGCCCTCGGTGCTGGCCGATGCAGTGGAAGCCATGTTGGCGGCCATCTACCTGGATGGCGGCATCCGGGCGGCAAAAGGCTTTATTTTGGATTACATCAAAGAAAAGGCGGAAAAAGTGCTGCGCACCCGGCATCCGCTGGATTATAAGACCGCCCTGCAAGAGATCGTGCAGAAAAACCGGGAGGAGACCCTGACCTACCGGCTGAAAGGGGAGACCGGGCCCGACCACGATAAGCGGTTCATCATTGAATTGCTCATCAATTCCAATGTGATCGCCGAGGGCGTGGGCCGCAGCAAAAAAGAAGCGGAGCAAGAAGCCGCCCGGCTGGCGCTGGAGCTGATGGGCCAGTGAACCGGTCCATCCTGCCCCTGTTCATCCCCCACCTGGGCTGCCCCCACGATTGCGTGTTTTGCAACCAGCGGGCCATTGCCGCGCCCCAGGCCCCCACGCCGGAGGAAGTGGCCCAGGCCATCCGGCAGGGGCTGCAATATGCCAGCAGGCCCCAGGTCGCCTTTTATGGCGGCAGCTTCACCGCCATCCCCGCCGCCCTGCAGGAAGCCTACCTGGGGGCGGCCTTTCCCTTTGTGCAGGATGGCCGGTGCAGCGGCATCCGGGTCTCCACCCGGCCCGACGCCATCGATGGGCAAGTGCTGGCCCGGCTGGCCCGGTATGGGGTGCAGACGGTGGAGCTGGGCGCCCAGTCCATGGATGACCGGGTGCTGGCCCTTTCCGGCCGGGGGCACACCGCCCGGCAGACCCGGCAAGCGGCCCGGCAGATCCAGCAGGCGGGCTTCGAGCTGGTGCTGCAAATGATGGCCGGCCTGCCCGGGGATAGCCGGGCGACCTGCCGCCAGACGGCCCGGCAGATCGCCGCTTTGCAGCCCACTGCCGCCCGGCTGTATCCGGTGTGCGTGGTGGAGCATACCGCCCTGTGCCGCTGGATGGAACAAGGCCGCTACCAGCCGCTGACCGTGGAAGAAGCGGCGGAATGGTGCGCCGACGCGGTGGAAGAGCTGGAAGGGGCGGGGGTGCCCGTGGTGCGCATCGGCCTAAACCCCACACAAGAGCTGGCCGCCCAGGTGCGGGGCGGGGCCTATCACCCGGCCATGGGGCAGATCGTCCGTTCCCGCATCCTGCGCCGCCAGGCCGCCGCCCTGCTGGATGGCCTGCCCCCGGGAGAAGTGACGGTAGCGGTGCCAAAAGGCCAGGTCTCCACCTTCCGCGGCCAAAAAAATGAAAATATAAAGTGGCTGGCGAAAAATTACCCCCATTTGCAGATCAAAGTAGTGGAAGACGAGAGTTCACCCCACGACGCTTCTGCGCCCCTTAAAACCCCGTCGGACGGCGCTTCTGCGCCGCGCGCCGAGTGGCGCGTAACGATTCGGCCGGGTCTCCCGGGCGAATCTATAAAATGAAAAGGGGCCCCCGCACGGCCCGCAGGTCGGGTGGGGATAAAGGGGCCCACGGGGGAACTAGTTCCCCCGTGAGACGCATCGCCGTGGTCACCATCCGGGAGCCACCGCTATTTGCAAGTTTGACTTGCAAATAGCACCACGGCCGCCGCCGCGCTGGGTTCATCGCGCGGCGCGTCCCCACCGCAGTGGGGACGATGCGTTACATTTATGTGACAACCGGCTGAAATCTCTTGCAAAGTTTTCTCCCGTTTGGTATCATGCTACACGAAGGGTACAATGTGCCCAAAAATCTTAATAGGAGGAAGAAACATGAGAACTCTGAAGAAAGTTCTCGCCCTGTCTCTGGTGTTTGCCATGGCTTTCACCCTGATGGCTGGTGCCGCTTACAACGATGAAGAATCCATCGATTCTTCTCTGCGCGACGACATCACCCTGATGGAAGCTCTCGGCGTATTCCAGGGCGACGAGAACGGCAACTTCAACCCGACTGCGAATGTCACTCGTGCTGAAGCTGCCAAAATGATCTACGTTCTGAAGAACAACGGCGTTGATGACGGCGCTGTGGCTTTCCAGGGCGTATCCAAATTCTCCGACGTTCCTACAGGCCACTGGGCTGAAGGTTACGTCAACTACTGCGCGAACCTGGGCATTATGGCTGGCTGGACCGAGAACGGCCAGCAGGTCTTTAATCCCAGCGGCAACGTCACTGGCGTTGAGCTGACCAAGATGCTGCTGTGCCTGGTTGGCTACAGAGCCGACATCCAGGGCTACACCAACAACAACAGCTGGCAGGCCAACGTCCTGCTGGACGGCGCCAACGCTGGCATCACCAACAACTATACACCCTCTGTGTACGCTGCGGCTCCCCGTCAGTGGACTGCCCGCCTGCTGGTGAACGCCATCAACGCTCCCTTTGTTACTTATAACAGAGGCGAGATCATGTATGGCACAATGAACAACCCCACTTTGAGCTATGCACGTCAATATTTGAAACTGCATATTGCTGAGGGTACACTGACCAAGACTAACAGTGTAAATATCAGTGACGACTTTGCTGCTACATTGCGTGGGACAAATAAAGATGATATCACTGTTAATGTTTTGAAGATTGATAGTGAATACATCAATACTAAGCAAACTGCCGAAAACAGAAATTATGATATCGCTGTTGATAACAGCCTGCTGGGTCAGAAAGTTCGTGTATACTATCGTTCCGCTGACTATACCAGCCTGGAAGTAAGCGAAGTTTATGCTGTTCTGGCAGATCCTACACAAAAGGTTGTCAACACAACTCTGGATCAGATTTCTTTCTCGTCTTCTAATGCTGACAGAATGACAGTTGAAGGCGAAGGCGCTATGACCTACAGTGATTATAATGCGACCACTCCTGGCGCACATACTATTGACCTGTATGTGGACTATGCAGAGTATGTGACAGATGGTACACCGGATATGCCTAAAGATGACGGCAAAAACCCGGCAACTGCTGTTCCTAATCTGAAGGATTACCTGGGCACAAACAGCTCTGCTGCTGTAAAGCTGATCTATGACGAAGATGGTTATGTAACAGATGCTTATGTATCTTTGCATCCCATTTATGCTATCGTTGACGAAATCGACGCAGAAAATGGTATCTTCCGTCTGATTGATGCTGAAAATGCCACTGTCAATCTGGATGATGCTAGCGGCAGCAGAATTACCTTTAATCGTTCTAACAGCGACAACTTTGATAAGTATCTGAACATCGATTCTTCTGTGGCTGCTGATGACGTCGTGAAAATCACTCGTAACGTCTCCACAGGCGAACTGAAGTATGATGTGACAGTGCTGAGCGCTGTGAACAGTGATGTACAGAAATACACTATTGATGGTAATGATTATGATACCATCACAGTGGATGGCACTGCTTACGAACTCGTTAAGACTCCCCTGAAGGGTTATACTTGGGAAACCAGCGCTGGCGTTGGTGGCCATGATAACTTCTACGTAGATGGTTCCTATGTGGTTTACTCCACTGGTGAATCCTCTTCCGCTAGCGTAAACAACCTGGCTTATGTCTATGATAGTGCTGTTACATCCAATGGCTTTGACACCAACCTGAGAGTTAAAGTTATCATGGCTGATGGCACAAAGGGCACTTATCTGCTGAATAAAGACAGTGGTGTTGGTAAGCGCGTTAAGGAAGGCTATAACTACACTGATGCAGACAATGCTACTGGCACAGCCAATGGTGAACAGACATTGGTCAGCTATGAAAATAAGATTTTCAAGTATTCTCTGCGCAATGACACTCTGACACTTACCATGATTACAAATGCTCAGGATGACTTGGATGGCAACCGTGCCACATACCTGAATTCCACTAGCTCTATCTTCTTTGATGAGAGCGAAGGAACAGCAAATGTGAAAATTGGTTCTGCTGGTACTGAGAAAGAATTCGTCATCAATGATTCCACGTATTTCTTTGTGAAGGATACAAAGGAAAATGGTGATGACGCTTGGGCTGTTGTTAAGGCTTCTGAGCTGAAAGATGATGTAGGTACTTCTAAATTGGATGGTACCCCATCTCCGCTGGTTGTTGCCCAGAAGATTAGCGGCTTCGATACCTTGCTGGCTGGCTATGTAGAAGTGACAGGTGGTCTGCCCACAGCTGAAGCTGAGGACTATTACTTCGTAACTGGTTCTGCTTCTTATGTTGGCGAAAACAGCGACGGTGACTATGTCATCGAACTGCCGGTCAACGCTGCTGGTACCGACACTGTTCTGGAGTTCAAGTTCAGCGATGATAGCAGCATTACCGAGAGCATGGATACTCTGAATGGCTTTGTTGGCAAGCTGGTCAATGCTGATCTGGCTTCTGACGGTTCTGTCGACGGTGTTGAAGGCCTGGCAATCGTTGAGCTGGGAACAAATAACGATCAGTGGGTCAAGGGTGCTCTGACTGCTTGGAGCAGCACACGTGCTACCGTTGGCGGCACAAACTACAAGGTTGCTGAAGATGTCAAGATTTACAACGTTGACGTGAACAGTGCCAAGGATGATGCTGACTTTGAAGGCGAAGGTTCTGCTGTAAGATCTGAAAATGGTGCTACCAACGCTGTCTTCGTAAGAAACACCGATGGTGAGATCACTGCGATCTTCACAGAAATCGATGGTGCTGACATCAGCTTCATCGTTGAACAGCCTAAATAATTCCTAACCCTAGGAATTAGCAAATCAACACCAAAGGAGCGGTCGAAAGACCGCTCCTTTTTCTATGCCCCGGTGGGCGCAAAAAAAGACCTGGCCCTCTTTGGCCAGGTCTTTCTGCTTATCCTTATAAAAACTCTTTCAAACTGTGGACGATCTGTCCATCCAGCCGTGTGGCGGGCTCTGCACACACCATGCTGTTCAGCACCGCCTCTTCGGTGGCCTCGGCCACAGCCCGAAAAGCCAGGTCGATCCGGCTTTCACTCATTTCCCGGCACTCCACAATATCCTGGGTGGCCGTGTGGGGGATGCGCCGCGCCGTGGAGAACCCCACCATGATCTCGCCGCTGCCGTGGCCCACATAGCTGCCCAGTCGGGCCAGGCCCACGCTGGCCCGCTTGATGATGCGGCCCAGCTGCCGGTCGCTGCAGGGCAGGTCCGTGGCAATGATCATGATAATGCTGCCCCGGTCCACCGGGGTATCCCCCAGGTTGCGCACCGCCAGCCCCGCACCCAGGCGGATGCCGTCCACCGTCAGGTCTTCCAGCTTGCCGTGGTTGCTCTGCACCAGCACGCCCAGGGTGTAGGTCTTGCCATCCATCACGATCTGGCGGGAGGCCGAGCCAATGCCGCCCTTGAGCCCGTGGCAGATCGTGCCCTTGCCGGCGCCCACATCCCCTTCGTCAAAATCCACATCCGCCCGGCGGAATGCCTCGAACACATGCTCCCGGGTCACGGCACGCCGGGTGATCTGGTTGATGCGGCTGTCGTTGCACTCGCATACCACCGGGTTCAGGCTGGTCATCTCCACCCCATCCTGCTGGCATTGCTCCACTGCATATTCCACCAGGGCATCGTGCACCAGGCCCACGTTCAGCGTGTTGGTCAGGGCAATGGGGGTCTCCAGCGTGCCCAGCTCCTGCACCTGCAAAAGCCCCGCCGTTTTGCCGAACCCGTTCCACACAAAGGCCGCAGCAGGCAGCTTTTGGAGATCGGAATCGCTTCGTGTAG
>JABLTT010084096.1_pt1 | contig 39380 bp, 41 predicted proteins | sample 7160061 | NCBI WGS metagenome assembly JABLTT01 (sample SAMN14651232, study PRJNA627086) | human gut metagenome | isolation source: feces | host: Homo sapiens
GAAACCGCCGTTTCTTCCGTCACGGTTTCCTTCTCTGTTTCCAAAGCCGCCGCTTCTTCCGTCGCGGTTTCCTTCTCTGTTTCCAAAGCCGCCCTCTCTTGTGTCACGGCCTCTTCCCGCTCCGGTACGTCCGTCACGGTTCTGGCTGCGCATCTCGCCCCTTGTATCCCGGCTGCGGTTCTCTCTTGATGCGATTCTCTCCTCACCCTGACCCTCTGTTCTTGCTGCTGCAGGAGCCTTTGCCTCTGCAGCTGCAGAAACAGGCGCCTCCTTCTTAGGAGCCTGCTTTGGAACAGGACGCTTTAACTGCTGCTGCGCGTTCTGAGGACGGAATACAGCGGTCAGCTTCTTCTTTGCAGGTTCTGCCTTTGAACCGTTTTCAGAAGCCTTTGGGGCCTCCTTTTTCTGGTTCACTGCCGCCCGCACCATGGCTTCCTGGTCGCCGGATAAGCTGGATGCAGCAAACAGAGAGGCAGACTGATCCTTCTGCTTTACAATATCTAATACCTCTTTACTGGTCTTACCCAGTTCATTTGCCAGTTCACTTACTTTCATTCAAACTACCTCCATTTACATTCATCAGTGCTTCCATTGACTTTGCGAACCCTGCATCCTCCACAGAGAGAGAAGCGCGAAACTCCTGCCCCATGGCATGACCGAGTTCATCCTTTGTACCAAACAGATAGATCGGGACCTTATAGTGAGCACACATATTTGTGAACATTTTCTTTGTGTTGTCCGAAGCTTCCTCTGATACGATCACCATGCGGGATCTGCCGCTTTTGACGGACTTTTCCGTTGAAAATTCTCCGCTGACCACCCTTCTTGCCCTGGTGGCAAGACCGATCAGGCTCAGCAGCTTTTTACTGTTTACCAAGTTCTTCCATCTCCTTTTCCAGAGCTTCATATACCTCTTTGGGGATCGCCATTTTAAAGGAGCGTTCCAGTCCCCGGCCCTTTACGGCCTTTTTCAGGCATTCCATGGAGGGACACAGGTAAGCGCCCCTGCCGTTTTTGCGGCCTGTAGCGTCTAACAGAATCTGGTCCTCAGCGGTTTTTATCACTCTTATCATTTCTTTTTTGCTCTTCATCTCACCGCAGCCGATGCACTGCCTCAGCGGGATCTTCTTTACACTCACTCTCTATCACTCCAATCCTACTGTTCGCTGCTCTCTTCCTGGTAGTCATCCTGAACTGCGTCTTCTTCGGAAGCCTCACCTTCCTCTTCCTCATATACAGGAGCCGGTCCATCGCCGTACTGTAAGCCCATCTGCTCAAAAAGTCCCATTTCCTTTGCCTGAGTCTCGCTCTTGATATCAATCTTAAAGCCTGTCAGTCTGGCTGCCAGTCTGGCATTCTGTCCCTCTTTTCCAATTGCCAGAGACAGCTGGTAGTCAGGCACAATTACCTGCGCCTCCCTTGCCTCTTCATCTGCCACTACGCAGATGACCTTTGCAGGGCTTAAGGCATTTTCAATCAGGTATGCCGGATTCTCATCCCAGTTGATAATATCAATCTTTTCGCCCCGCAGTTCATTTACAATGGCGTTCACTCTGGCTCCGTTTACACCTACACAGGCGCCTACAGGATCGACTCCGGCCTCATTGGACTTAACGGCGATTTTTGTACGGGAACCAGCCTCACGGGCAATTGCCTTAATCTCTACGGTACCGTCATGAACCTCGGATACTTCCTCCTCAAACAGACGCTTTACCAGATCCGGATGGGTTCTGGATACGGAGATCCTGGGGCCCTTGGTAGTGTCCTTTACCTCAAGAATGTATACCTTGATACGTTCCGTGGGGCGGAAGGTTTCTCCCTTTACCTGCTCGCTCTCATTTAAGATCGCATCTACCTTACCCAGATTGATGCTGATATTTCTGCCCAGGTAACGCTGTACAATACCCGTAGCAACATCCTTTTCCATGCTGTAATAGTCATTGTAAAGAGCCTTGCGCTCCTCCTCGCGGATCTTCTGTAAGATTACGTTCTTTGCATTCTGTGTGGCAATGCGGCCAAACTTCTTAGAATCAAGAGGCACCTGTACGGTATCGCCGATTACATACTTCGGACTGATCATACGGGCGTCTGCCAGACTGATCTCCATAATAGAATCCTCTACCTCTTCCACAACTTCCTTCTCCGCATATACGGCAAAATCTCCTGTGATCCGGTTCATAGCAACCCTTACGTTATCAGCTTTTCCGAAATGATTCTTGCAGGCGGTAATAAGGGAATTCTCGATCGCCTCGATCATGGTATCCTTAGAGATATTCTTCTCTTTCTCCAATATCTCCATCGCCTCTAACAGTTCCTTGTTCATGATTATCCTCCTATCTATGCCTTAGAAATCAAACGCCAGCCGGATCAGCGCGATCCCCGCCTTTTCAAATGTCTGGGTGCTTCCGTCCTCCATGGTCAGAGTCACCGTCTTATCATCATATGTGCTTAAAATGCCGGTAAATTCCTTCTGCCGGTCAATGGCCTTATAAAGGCGCACCTCTACTTCCTTACCCATACTGCGCACATAGTCTTTTTCCTTCTTTAAAGGACGTCCCAAGCCGGGAGAACTTACTTCCAGAATATAGCTTTCGGAAATAAAATCCTCTTTATCCAGCCAGTCGCCCAGCTGTCTGCTGATGACCTCACAGTCATCTACGGCAATGCCGCCTTCCTTGTCAATGTACGCCCGCAGATACCAGGTTCCTGCTTCTTTTACATATTCTACGTCTACCAGCTCAAAATGATTCTCTTCCATCAGCGGAAGGAGGAATGCTTCCACTCTGCTCTCATAGCTTTCCTTCTTTGCCATCATTCCACCACCTTTCTTTTCCCTTACAATACGAAAGAGTGGACCGTCGCCCACTCTTATTATCAGTAAAACTATCTGTTATCATTTACACTATACCATCAGACCAAAGGAAATGCAAGCCCTTTTTTGCGAAAACAGCCGTAACTGCCGGTATTTTCTCAGCCTACAGCATCTTCTTTCCCCGGCACCAGGTCTGGATCACATTGTAATCCCCATCCAGTACCGCCAAATCTGCATCACAGCCTGCTCCGATCCGTCCCTTGGTGCGGTCAACACCCAGACAGCGGGCAGGATTTAAGGTACAGGAATTAATGGCTGCATCCACCGGAACCATGGCATCTTCGATCAGGATCTTAAGCCCCTTATTCATGCTAAGGGTGCTTCCTGCAATGGTGGAGGTACCCTTTAACCGGGCCAGTCCGTCCTCGCCAATCTCAATGTCATGGCCTCCTAACTGGTAATTGCCTCCCGGAGGACAGTGCTTGGCCCGGAGAGAGTCGCTGACCATAATGGCATAATCCCGGCCCTTGGCTGTAAAGAAATTATTCAGTGCAGCCAGATGGGAATGACAGCCGTCGCAAATCACCTCGCCATAGATATCACGAACCCGCAGGGCCGTTCCTACCAGTCCCGGATTGCGGTGATGATAAGGCGTCATGCCATTATATACATGGGTCATGGAGGTGGCTCCATTGGCAATTCCCAAAAGGGCTTTCTCATAGGAAGCAGAAGAATGGCCCATGCTTACCACCACACCGTTTGCAGCGCAGTACCGGGTCAGACTGTGATCCGGATCATGCTCCGGCGCAAGAGTAATATAACGAATCAGGCCCTTTGCCGCCTCCTGATACATCTGAAACTGTTCTACCGAAGGAACAGCAATGGCCTCCGGAGGCTGAGCTCCCTTGTAATCCATATCCAGATAGGGGCCTTCAAAATGGATCCCCAAAATCTGCGCACCCTCGTATCCCTCTTCCACTACCTTTGCCACACTGGCTACCGCAGCCGTAAGCACATCCGGCATCTGGGTCACTGTCGTTGGAAGAATCGAGGTTACACCCTCCTCCGGGATCCTCCTCATCCACTCTCTAAGTCCCTCTGGTCTGGCGTCATTTGTATCATATCCGTAAGCGCCGTGGGTGTGAATATCAATAAAGCCTGGAAGCACGCGGTTATCCCCGTAATCCTCATCCGCCCCTTCGGCCCCGTAAGGAAGAACCTGGCGAATCACTCCTTCCTCAATCAAAAGCTGTGCAGCCATAAACTGGCCTGCGATCCACATCTTTTTTCCCTGAATACGCATCGTTGTCTCCTTTTCTGATTATCCGTCTCAAAATAAGGCGTAAATCTTTCCTGTTATATCAACCGTTAAATGATACCATCAGTATACCACATGAGAATTATTTTTCAAGTTTGTAATATAAGCGAAATATTTTTCTTTTACCATTTTTATCCATAATGCAGTCACAAAACGGAAGCCACGATCCACAAAGAAGCCAGAAAGATCACATTCCAGAATGTAAAAAGGAAACGGTAAGGATCGTTTCCCTTTTGATAAATGATATTACACGCAGCTTCATAATTTTATTTTTCATTCTTTTCTGTTCTGTACAAATAACCAGAACCGCGCTATAATACGTTTTATCACAAACCGGAGGTATTTTTCAATGACATTTACATATCCTGCTGTTTTTACCCCTCACAAAGAGGATAAAGGCTTTCACGCATATTTCCCGGATCTGGAATGCTGCGAAGCCGACGGACCCGATCTGGAGGACGCAGTAGAAAACGCAAGAGACGCAGCCAGAGACTGGATTACTGTAGAGCTGGAGGACACCTGCGACATCCCGCCCTGCAGCCATGCAGATGATATTGAATTAAAAGAAGGAGAATTTGTCAAATTTATCATGGTAACGATTAAGCTTCTTCCGGATAATGACTGATTTCTTCCGCAAAAAGGCTCTGCCTTACACTGTGATCTGCTTTCACCGCGTATGCAGAGCCTTTTTACTTCCTGATTTTATTCTCCGATCATGATCCGGATGATTTCTTCATTCGTAGCCTTCATTCCCTCTTTTCCCAGGCGGCCCACATTTTTAAGCGTTTCCTCTACTCCCTTTGTGACAATGCCGTCGCCGCCGTAAAACTGCTGGCCGCGGATATACATCTGATATCCCAAAATGCCTGCATCTACCGCTGAAGCAATCTTTGCCGCGCAGGAAGCCTTCGCTCCGTCGCAGACAATTCCGGACACAATAGCAAGGGCATTTACCACCGTATGTACGATTTCTTTGTAGTCTCCGCCATGGAGATAAGCAATTCCTGCCCCTGCTCCCGCTCCCGCACTGACAGCACCGCAGTAGGCAGAAAGTCTTCCGATAGCTGTTTTCTGGTGGATGGCCGTCAGGTTGGAAAGGGCCAGCGCACGCAGCAGGGTTTCATGGCTTACCTTCATATCTTTCGCATATACAATTACGGGAACGGATGCCGTAATCCCCTGATTGCCGCTGCCGGAATTGATGATCACAGGCAGCTCACAGCCATTCATTCTGGCGTCAGAACCCGCTGCTGCCATAGCCTTTGCCCGGACACGGACGCTTTCTCCTTCCATATCCAAAAGGACGCTTCCGATATTGGCTCCGTAATTTCCCCGAATCCCCTCTTCTGCGATGGCCCAGTTATAATCAATCTGGCGCTCCAGCACCTCTCTTACATCCTCAATCTCCACAGTCCGGGCAAAATCCAGAATGTCCTTCATATTCAAAAGACTCCGGTCCGTAAGCCCATCCTCAGATTCTCCGGCTACCGGCTTCTTTTCCAGAATCTCTCCGTTTTTCTCTACCAGAACAATATTGGTGTGGTAATTGGCAATCCGCACTCTGGCATAGGAAGCGCCCTTATAAAGGGTAATCACAATATCAAAGGTAATCCCGTTATCAATGTGCTCTACCGAAATAGGGATCCGCTCCATAAATTCCTTCATCTGCGCAGTCTGCTCGCTGCTTACACTGGCAATTACCTCTAACTCCTTATCTGCATCTCCTGCCACAATCCCCGCTGCCGCGGCTGCCGGAATCCCCTTTAAATGGTCTGTATTCGGCACAATTACAGATTTCACATTTTTAATAATGCTGCCGCTGGCTCCTACAACCACCCGGTCCGGCATTTCCCCTAGCACCTCTCTGGCCCTTGCAGCCCCATAAGCAAGGGCAATCGGCTCCGTACACCCCATTGCCGGAACCAATTCCTCCTTTAATGTCTGAACATACGCTGCATATTTTGCGTCCCTCTTCTCCATGTGACCCTTCCTCCTGAAGTTAAACCGTTCTGAGTTTCCACATTTTACTGCCATACTGCCAAATGGGAACCCCAACCTCTTGCGTTCTCTTTAATTTTACTGTATCATATCCATATGTTTTTGTAAATTTTAACATTTTAAATATATAATTAAAATTTTTTTAATCAAAAGAGGGAATCGGTATGGAATTTCGGGAAATTGTCACATTTTTACAGGCAGCCAAGCTTCAGAGCTTTTCAAAGGCAGCCCGACAGCTGGGATACTCTCAGGCAGCTGTCACCATTCAGATCAAGCAGCTGGAACAGGAGCTGGGCGTCCACCTCTTTGACCGCATTGGAAAGCAGACCACTCTGACCCATCAGGGCCAGGTTTTCTATGAATACGCCTCTGCCATCATGCGAGATCTGGCCCAGGCCAAAGACGCTATGGCAAATCCCACGGAGCTCACCGGGCAGCTGTGTCTTGGAACCATTGAATCCATCTGCAGCTCCATTTTCCCGGATCTTCTGACCGAATACCACAGACTGCACCCGAAGGTAAACGTAAACATTATCACAGACTCCCCGGATCGCCTGTTAGAGCAAATGAATGCCAATGTGATCGACATTGTCTATTTTCTGGATAAACGGATCTACGATCCCAAATGGGAAAAGGTCATGGAGCAGCCGGAGCAGATCCTCTTTGCCGCCTCTGCAGACCACCCCTTAAGCGCAAAAAAAGGAGAGCTTTCCTTAGATGAAATCCTCTCCTACCCCTTTGTCCTTACAGAAAAAAATGCCAGCTACCGGTTCATACTGGACCAGTATCTGGCATCTGAATACAAACGGCTGCATCCCTTTCTGGAAACGGGAAACACAGACTTTATCCTTAAATTTTTACAGCAAAATCAGGGAATCTCCTTTCTCCCAGAATTTACCATCCGGCAGGCGGTAAAGGAAGGCCGCCTCTGCATCCTTACTGCCAGGGACTTTCACATCCAGATCTGGCGCCAGATCGTCTATCACCGGGATAAATGGGTCACCCGGGAAATGGCGGAATTTTTAAGGCTCGCAAAGGAAATGGCTACTTTGCGTTAATATACGCAACCAGTCCGCCTGCCTGTATAATATTCTGCATAAAGGGCGGGAAGGACTGGCCTTTATAGGTCTCGCCTCTGGTGATATTGGTGATCACGCCGCTGTCAAAATCCACCTCTACCTCATCTCCTGCGCTGATGGCCTTTGCCGCCTGAGAGCACTCGATAATGGGCAGGCCGATATTAATGGAATTGCGGTAAAAAATCCTAGCAAAGGTCTCTGCGATCACGCAGCTGACCCCGGCACATTTGATGGCTAAGGGCGCGTGCTCCCTGGATGAGCCGCAGCCAAAGTTCTTCTCTGCCACAATAATATCCCCCGGCTGCACCTTATTTACAAATTCACGGTCAATATCCTCCATACAGTGCTTTGCCAGCTCCTCGCCCTTTGTGGCATTTAAGTAACGGGCCGGAATAATTACATCCGTATCTACATTATCGCCGTATTTAAAAACATGTCCACATACTTTCATGGTAATCTCCCTTCTTTTTTAGGACTGTAAAACCAGATCGTCCCGGCAGCCTTACATCACTGCTTCGGGAGCCGTAATCTTTCCTGTCACGGCGCTGGCTGCGGCTACCGCCGGGCTTGCCAGATATACCTCTGAATCCACATGGCCCATACGGCCAACGAAATTGCGGTTTGTGGTGGAAATACATCTCTCACCGGCCGCCAGAATGCCCATATAACCGCCCAGACAAGGGCCGCAGGTGGGAGTGCTTACCACTGCCCCGGCCTCAATAAAAATCTCAAGCAGCCCTTCTCTCATGGCCTGCAGATAGATGGCCTGCGTCGCAGGGATCACAATACAGCGCACACCCTTTGCCACCTTTTTTCCCTTTAAGATCTCAGCTGCCACCCGGATATCATCAATCCGTCCATTGGTACAGGAGCCGATCACTGCCTGATCGATCTTCACCTCGCCTACCTGATCGATGGTTCTGGTATTGGAGGGAAGGTGGGGAAATGATACCGTTGGCTTTAACTGGGATAGATCAATCACATAGGTCTCATCATACTCCGCATCCTCATCTGCCTCGTATACCGTAAATTCCCGTTTGGAATGCTCCTTCATATACTGGATCGCAGCCTCATCAACAGGGAAAATACCGTTCTTTCCGCCGGCCTCAATGGCCATATTGCAAATGGTAAAGCGGTCATCCATGGACAGATTTTTAATGCCCTCTCCCGTAAATTCCATGGAGCGGTACAGAGCGCCGTCCACACCGATCATGCCGATGATATGTAAGATCACATCTTTGCCCGATACCCATTTGGAGGGCTTTCCAACCAACTCAAAGCGGATGGCAGAAGGCACCTTAAACCAGGCCTTTCCCGTTACCATTCCTGCCGCCATATCCGTGCTCCCCACTCCGGTAGAAAAAGCTCCCAATGCTCCGTAGGTGCAGGTATGGGAGTCCGCTCCGATCACCGCATCCCCAGCCACAACCAGACCTTTTTCCGGCAAAAGTGCGTGTTCAATCCCCATATCACCCACATCAAAATAGTTGCTGATCTCATGGCGACAGGCAAACTCTCTGCAGCATTTGCAGTTTTCTGCTGATTTAATATCCTTGTTTGGAATAAAGTGATCCATTACAAGGGCAATTTTATCTTTATCAAAAACCGTCTGACGGTTCATCTTTTTCATCTCATTGATAGCAACCGGAGAGGTGATGTCATTTCCAAGCACCAAATCCAGCTCCGCTTCAATCAGCTGTCCCGCTTTCACCTCTGCAAGTCCCGCATGAGCGGCTAATATCTTCTGGGTCATGGTCATTCCCATTGCTTCATCCTCCTCACCAGGGGTCTTTTCATTTAGCCCCATCTGTTTTTAATCTGTGCTTTACATTCTATCATATCTGCTGCTATAATAAAAATACATAATATGAATGGTGTATATGAAAAAATGTTATACAGGAGTGTTTATCATGGAACAGAACCTTTCACAGTATAAAATCTTTTACGAGGTAGCCAAAGCAGGAAACATTTCAAAAGCCGCCAAGGAACTCTATATCAGCCAGCCTGCCATCAGCAAAGCCATCAGCAAGCTGGAAGACAGCATCGGTATCCCGCTTTTCACCCGCAGTTCCAGAGGCGTGCAGCTGACAGCAGAAGGACAGATCCTCTTTGAATATGCAAAGGAAGCCTTTGAAGCCCTGACCAGGGGAGAACAGGAATTAAAGCGGATCCAGGAATTTGACATCGGCCATCTCCGTATCGGCGTCAGCAATACCCTCTGTAAATATGTACTCCTTCCTTATCTGAAAACCTTTATTGACCAGTACCCCCACATGAGGATCTCCATTGAAGGCCAGTCTACTGCACAGACCATCGCCGGTCTGGAACAGCACAAGTTGGATTTGGGCCTGATCGCAGAACCGGCTTCTCACAGGGATCTGACCTTTATTCCTGTTATGGATATTCAGGATACCTTTGTCACTACGCCTTCCTACCTGGAAAATCTCTATCTGCGGGAAGGAAACGATGCGAATGTCTTTGAAACGGGAAATATCATGCTTTTGGATCAGAGCAACATGACCCGAATCCATGTGGATCAATATCTGGAGGAATATTCCATTATTCCCCATCAGGTTCTGGAGGTTACAACTATGGATCTGCTGATTGAATTTGCAAAGATTGGTCTGGGTGTGGCCTGCGTCATACGGGAACTGGTACAAAAGGAGCTTGACAACGGAATTTTAGTGGAAGTTCCTCTGAAAAATGCCATCCATCGAAGAACCATCGGCTTTGCCTACCATTCCAATAATCAGGCCATGGCTTTAAAAACATTTCTGGAATTTCTTTATTAAGCATAACAGCTGCCGGAGAAATGTATGTTTTCCGACAGCTGTATTTATTGCTATTTGATTACAAATTCCACGGTTCCTGCTGCTCCCGGTGCAATCTCATAGGGTGCAAACACCACTACAGGTTCTCCCGCTTCATTGAGATAAAAATCAGTTTCCTCTGTAATTCCGTCAAAACCGCCTTCCTCTGCATTCCAGAATTCCACTCCTGTTTCCTGCTCTTTCTGCGGGATCTGAGCAATGACTGCCTCATTTACAATCCTCTGATACTCCGCTCCCAACACATCCTCCAATGAAAGGTGTGTCCCATTTGCCAGATCAAGATTATAATACCTTTCTTCATTATAAGCGGATGACCAGTTTTCCGTTCCCCTTACCACAAAAGAAATCGTATCTGCTGTCTGGGATTTGAGCTCATAATCCACTTTGATCTCTATATTATGGGCCTCCCATTCTTCCTCCGTTCCTCCGGTTGCCAGAAAGGCTTCCCTGTATTCTGCAGCCCGCTTTTTTGCTTCGTCCGCATACTTTAGGCACAGATCGTAAATTTCCTGATTCACCTCTTTGCTTAAGTCTCCTGTATCAGCTTCAATGGCTTCAAGCGCAGGTACCTTTACGGACAGCTTCATCCCCTTATTTTCTTCCTCAAATGAACGGAAGGTCAGCAGTCTGGCCACTTCTCCCACTACAGGGATCTGGCTCACTGTATCCGCAAAGGATGTGCTGGTATTTACCATCAGCGTAAATACCGCTGTAAACGCAGCCGCCGTGGCCAGGCTCCTTTTAGCTGTTCTCATAACAAACAGTTCCATCCACTTTTTCTTTCTCTTCTGCTCTGACCAGGCAATCGCCGTGCGGATCCGCTGATCCAGTTCTTCTGGCACAGGTACAGACTCATATTTCTTTTTTGCATCTTCCATCCGGCTCATAAATCCACCTCCTGAATATTCTCCTTTAACAGTTTCAGTCCCCGATACAGCTTTGTCTTTACCGTATTCAGCTTCAGTCCCGTGATTTCTGCAATTTCCTTTAAGGACAGTTCCTCAAAAAAGCGAAGCTTTATGATCGTCCTGGCAGGTTCTTCCAAAGCCTGAACCTGCTCATACAGATCCTCTTTCGTGTCATACCCCTTTTCCTCAAAGGGAATCTCCCACTCTTCCTCATCACAAAGCGTTTCTTTTTTCCTTGCCCTTACGATCATAAGACTTTCATTTACCAGAATACGGTAAAACCAGGTCTTTATAGCCTGTTCATTTCTCAGGTTTCCATAATGCTCCAGCGCCTTGCAGACCGCATTCTGCACTGCGTCCAGCGCATCCTCCTGATTGCGCACATAGCTGTACGCCAGGCGGTAAAACTGTGTTTGATTTTCAATGATATATGCAGTGATTTTTTCGTACAGATCCATTCTCATGAGATTACCTTCCATCTGTATATTGAGAGTGTTATATGCCTCTCTGTATATATAGATAAAAAAAAGAGAATAAAGTTTCAAAGGCGGGTGAACTCTTTAAATTCCAAAAAATCCCAAAAGAGGCCGTCCGTTTGACGATTCCCTCTTTTGGGATTTTTGCTCCGTTTTTTAATTGATGCATTATTAGTTGTTGATCAGCTTATCTTCTTCATTATTCCAGCTGTAAAGCTTTCTGATTTCTTCGCCTACCTTCTCAGACGGATGCTCGGAAGCCAGTTTTCTCATCGCTTTAAAATGTACCTGACGGCCTGCAGGAGACATATCAAGCAGGAAGTCCTTTGCGAAGGTTCCGTCCTGGATATCTGTGAGGATCTTCTTCATGGCCTTCTTTGTATCTTCTGTAATGATCTTCGGTCCAGTGATATAGTCGCCATACTCTGCCGTATTGGAAATGGAATAACGCATTCCCGCAAAGCCAGACTGATAAATCAGATCTACGATTAGCTTCATCTCATGGATACACTCAAAATATGCGTTCTTCGGATCATAGCCTGCCTCTACCAGAGTTTCAAAGCCTGCCTGCATCAGAGCACATACGCCGCCGCAGAGAACTGCCTGTTCTCCGAAAAGGTCTGTCTCTGTCTCTGTGCGGAAGGTAGTCTCTAAAAGTCCTGCTCTGGCGCCGCCGATCGCAAGGCCGTATGCAAGGGCGCGGTCTAAGGCTTTTCCTGTGTAATCCTGCTCTACTGCCACCAGACAGGGCGTTCCCTTTCCTGCCTGATACTCACTGCGCACGGTATGACCCGGAGCCTTGGGAGCGATCATGGTAACGTCTACATTCTTAGGCGGCTTAATGCAGCCAAAGTGAATATTAAAGCCATGGGCAAACATCAGCATAGCGCCATCCTTTAAGTTTGGCTCAATATCCTTCTTATACATATCTGCCTGAAGCTCATCATTGATCAGGATCATGATCACATCTGCCTTTTTTGCAGCCTCTGCCGCTGTATAAACCTCAAAGCCCTGCTCCTGGGCTCTCTTCCAGGAACGGCTTCCCTCATACAGGCCTACGATCACATTGCACCCGGATTCCTTTAAGTTCAGCGCATGGGCATGACCCTGGCTGCCGTAACCGATGATGGCAATGGTCTGTCCATCCAGCATGGATAAATTACAATCTTCCTGATAATAGATTTTTGACATATGAATATCCTCCTTGAGACGTTGTATTTTATGGCAGGTATCGGATATCTTCGCTTCCCCGCTCCAGTCCGGTCAGTCCGGTACGGGCCAGCTCCAAAATCTCGTAATCCTCTAACAGATTGATAAGGGCATCCAGCTTTGACTGGTCTCCTGTCAGCATGACCGTCAAGGAATCCCTTCCCACATCTACAATGGTTGCACGGAAAATATTGGAAATCGCACTGATGGCCTGGCGGTCCTGAGCGCTTGCCCTTACCTTAACCATCATCAGTTCTCTGTATACGGAACGATCCGGCTTTAGTTCCTTAATGTCTCTTACGTCCTCCAGCTTGTCCAGCTGGTTCTTGATCTGCTCAAGAACAGTTTGGTCTCCCAGAGAAACAACGGTCATCCTGGAATATCTCGGATCTGCAGTGACGCCTACGGTCAAGCTCTCAATGTTGTAGCCCCGGCGGCTGAACAGGCCTGCTACACGGGCCAGAACGCCGGCCGTATTGTCTACCAGAAGCGACAACACGATTCTGTCATCCATCATATCTTATTCCTCCATATCAGCCGGTCATTTCCCATCCCTGCCAGAAGCAGGATTTGTCTGAAAATTCCCTGCGCCATATATTAGTTTTTATCATAGCAACCATTATTTTATTTGTCAAATGTATAATAGGAATGGCAATTATGAACAGAAGTTATAACATTTCACCAAGAAGAAATGCCCTCAGCGCTTCTACCGACTCTGCAATCCATGCCGCCCCGCTCTCCTCCAGTTCCCTGCGGCTTCCGTAGCCATAGAGTACGCCAATGCACTCCAGACCCTGTTCTCCGGCTCCTATCACATCATGCTCCCTGTCTCCTACCATCACGATATCCGCTGCCAGCTCCCGTCCTTCCTCATCCGTTAAAAGACCAAAGCGCTCTCTTACATAGGAAATCACATCGCCTTTTTTCACCCGGGTTTCCTCCAGATCCGCACCGCCGATGCCGTCAAAAAATCCGGCCAGACCAAAATGCTCTAAAATCTGAACTGCAAAGGGCTCCGGCTTGGAGGTCGCCACATACAGCTTCTTTCCCGCATTCTTCAACGCTCCCAAAAGCTCCGGTATTCCCGGATACACCTTATTCTGCGCCCAGCCCTCCCGGCAGAAATACTCACGGTACACAGAAATAGCCTCTGTGGCTTTTTCCTGGGAAAAACCGTAAAAATTGATGTAGCTGTCCCTTAAAGGCGGACCTATAAAGGGACAGAGCACATCCAGATCTGTTTCTTCTATGCCATAATGTGCCAGAGAATACTGGACAGCTTTTGTAATTCCTTCCTTCGGATCGGTCAGAGTACCGTCCAGATCAAATAATATGTACTTCTTTTCTTTCATTAGATTATTCCATCCTTAAATGCTTTCATCATCTCATGACCTACGCTGATATAGGGCGGATACTCTATGATCTCCTCCCTTGTAAACCAGCCGGCCTCCGACAGTTCCTCTTCCTGGAGCCGTATGGTATCATCCCCGTCCAGATCTGCCACAAAACCAATCATCACCGTATCGGAAAAAGCCCAGGGCTGACTCTTATAGTAACGGATATTTTTGACTTTCAGTCCCACCTCTTCCATTACTTCCCGCTTCACACAGTCCTCAAAGGTCTCTCCAATCTCCAGATAGCCTGCGATCAGGGCATAATGACGGTAAGATCCCCTGGCATACCGGGACATGAGCAGCCTATCTCCATTCCGGATCGCCACGATCACTGCCGGACTGATCTTGGGATACTCTGTATGGCCGCACGCAGAACATACCATGGAGCGCTCCTTCTCTCCCGGAGCCATTTTTCCCCCGCAGCAACCGCAGAACCTGCGGCTCTCTCTCCAGCGGTAGATCTGACTCCCCGTAATTCCCGCAAAGCCGTCCTCCATGGGTTCAAAGGAGCGGAAGATCTGCAGTCCCTCCATAACAAAGCCGCCAAATTCCGGCATTTGAAACGTATCTGCCAGATAATACCCTCTGGAATCAATAGAAAAGAGATACGAAACGCTTTCCACAGCATCTTCCTCTCCCTTTAAATCCCTAAAAGCGGGGAGACGGTATCCGTCCCCCTCCTTTATAAGCATTACCTTATTGTATTCATAATAAAGCAGGATATCATCCTCCTGCGGCTTTTTTCTTATATAGCCAGGATTAAACCTGCCTTCACCGATTTCCTGTATCATTGGTACTGCTTCCCTTTCTTCTTTAGTTGTGAACCACTATCTTAAGTTTTTTGCCTGTACCAAAGCTCATAACCCCCAAAAGGGATTTTCCGTCCACAATACAGCTTCCCAGGCAGACATCCACATCCCAGCGGATCTTTTCCGCCTGATTCACAAAGTGCACAATTTCCTCCACATTATTGAAAATAACCTCTCCTGATGTCATAAACCAACCTCCTGCTTTTGCTTTTTTTACTGATACAGGAAGTTTTTCCGCCATTTTCCTATTTATACCGATGCTTTAAAAGAATTTTCTTTAAGTTTACCCTCTTTAGACTGCTAAAAAAGTAATAATACACCGCAAAGGCGGCTGAGGTTAAAGCCCAGGTCATAGGATAACAGAAGGCGGCTGCCAGAATGGTATTGAAATGCGGCAGTGCAAAAATAATCCAGATCACACGCACCAGACACACGCCCACACCGGTAATAATGAGAGGCATCCAGGCATCGCCCACGCCTCTTAAGGTACCGGAAAGGATCTCAATAGTGATATAGGTAATAAAGGTGGGAACCATAAAATGGATCAGGCTCTGGCTGATGATCTGTACCTGAGGATCCGAGGTGAAAAGCTCAATAAACAGGTATCCCCAGAAATACAGCGCCGTTGAGACAATGGCCGTAAGCACCACGCCGATCACCATACAGGCACCGGCTCCCTTTCTCACCCGGTCCATCCGCCTTGCTCCATAGTTCTGTCCCACAAAGGTGGTAACGGATATTCCCAGAGCATTTATCATCATCCAGTACAGGCCGTCCACCTTTCCGTAGGTTGCCCAGGCAGTCACATTGTCTGTTCCCAGATTATTTACACCTGTCTGGATAATAATGTTGGAAATGTTATACATCACAGACTGCATTCCTGCCGGGATACCGATGCGGATGATCCTCTGGAGCATCCGGCCGTCAATACGGATCTTTCTCCACTCTACCTTATACATATCCTGTGTGCGGGTCAGGCAGAGAATTACCAGAATCGCTGAAAAAAGCTGGGAAGAAATGGTTGCCAGAGCAGCTCCGGCCACTCCCATCCGGAGCACTGCCACTAAAACCACATCCAGGATAATATTTACAAAACAGCTCCCGATGAGGAAATACAACGGCCGTCTGGAATCTCCCACTGCACGGAGAATGCCGGCTCCCATATTGTACAGAAGATTAGGGATCATACCCAGAAAATAGATCCTGATATAGGTTACTGCATGATCCATTACATCCTCAGGCGTATGCATAGCTGTGAGAGCCCATCTGGCTCCCACAAGTCCCACTGCCATAAAAAGGACGCCTCCTATGATTGAAAAAGCAACTGAGGTATGTACAGCCCAGTGAACCTTGTCGGCCTTTTTTGCACCGTAATACTGCGAGATGACCACAGTAGCGCCGCTGGACAGCCCCACAAAGAAGCCCACCATCAGATTGATCAGCGTACTGGTGGTTCCTCCTACTGCCGCCAGAGCCTGTTTTCCCACAAAGCGGCCTACTACCACGGCATCTGCCGTATTATAAAGCTGCTGAAAAAAGGTTCCGAATAAAATAGGGAAGAAAAACAGCAGCAGCTGTCCGAAAATACTTCCCTCTGTAATTCCATTTGCTTTTGTCTTTTGGACTTTTTGCTCCGCGCTCATTTGTTTATCTCCTCGTTGACGGGTACTTTATCACTTTATCTGCTTATTTCTCAGAAGCTCCGTCTCCTGCTACCTCTGCAATAGACTTTACAAGGCCTGCAATTCCCTGGATTTCAGAAGGAATGATGATCTTGGTGGCTCTGCCGTTGGCAGCCGCCGCAAAGGCCTCCAGGCTCTTAAGCTGCAGCACAGTCTGATCGGCTCCTGCTTCCCGGATGTAGCGGATTCCTTCTGCCGTAGCCTTCTGTACGGTGCGGATGGCCTCCGCCTGTCCCTGAGCCTCTTTAATCTTCTTTTCCTTCTCAGCCTCTGCCCGAAGGATGGCGGCCTCTTTTTCAGCCTCCGCATTTAAAACGGCAGACTCCTTATTTCCCTCTGCTACCAGGATCATGGACTTCTTCTCACCCTCTGCCTTTAAGATAGCCTCACGGCGCTCACGCTCTGCCTTCATCTGCTTCTCCATGGCCTCCTGGATGGCTGCAGGGGGAATGATGTTCTTAAGCTCCACACGGGTAACCTTAATGCCCCAGGGATCAGTCGCCAGATCCAGGGATTCCTGCATCTTGGCATTGATGGTCTCTCTGGAAGTCAGTGTTTCATCCAGCTCCAGATCGCCGATAATATTTCTCAAGGTAGTGGCTGTCAGGTTCTCAATGGCAAGGATCGGCCGTTCCACACCATACGCATACATTTTCGGATCGGTAATGTAAAAGAATACAACTGTATCAATCTGCATGGTAACATTGTCCTTTGTGATCACTGGCTGCGGCGGGAAGTCCTCCACCTGCTCTTTCAAGTTTACCTTCTTTGCCACCCGGTCAATAAAGGGAATCAGAAAATGGACGCCCACTCCATAGGTTCCCAGATAACCGCCCAGACGTTCCACTACCAGGGCCTGTGCCTGAGGAACAATGCGGATACAGGATGAAAGAATCACCAGAATTACAACTGCAACAATAATAAACGCCATAAAACCTCCTATCATACCTAACATAAAATCCCTCCTTATTCATTTTCCTGTTCTACAAATAGTTTTGCGCCCCGGATCTCCCGAATCACAGCGGCTGTGCCGGGCGTAAGGATCCGATCCTCATGGAGCGAACGGGCCAGCCAGGTTTCTCCGGCTAAGGACACGCTTCCTGTCCCCCGGACGTTGTCGATGGTCTCCTTAACCACCACTTTTCTGCCAATGAGCCCGTCTGTGTTGGTCCGTGTCTCCTTCGGCTTTAGGATTCCTGCCGCCAGAGGTCGCACCAGAAGGAGCAGCGCAAAGGAAACGGCTGCAAACAAAGCCAGCTGCAGCTTCACGCTGCCTCCCAGGACCTGAACCAAAAGCCCCGCAAGCGCTCCCCCTGCAAACCAGATACAGGTAAGGGAAACGGTAAGCGCCTCTGCCGCTGTAAGCACGATAAATGCCGCAATCCAAAATAAGGTCATCTGCTTTTCCTCCTTTCTGCAGCCGTGCCGGAAAGCTGTTTGTACACTCCGCACGGATATGATTCCCCATTATAGCCGGCTGTACCCGCTTTTGAGGAAAGATATTCTTATTGTATCATATTTACTGTCATATTCAAATAAGGGAATGAAAAAATTGACAAATCGTAAGAGAATCGTTAGAATACAGACAGACTCTCCGGTTTGGGCTTTAAAGGCCGGCCGGTTATTGATAAGGAGATTTATATTTTATGAAACGCATCCTGCTTCTTGGCACTGGAGGCACCATTGCCTGCAAACGTACGTCCCAGGGGTTAATGCCCCTTCTTTCCTCAGAAGAAATCCTTTCCTTTGTCCCGAACAGCCGGACGTTCTGCAGCATTGATTCGATCCAGGTATTAAATATTGACAGCACCAACATACAGCCCTCCCACTGGCTTACCATTGAGAAGGCCATTGAGGAACATTACGAAGATTATGACGGCTTTGTGATTACCCACGGGACAGACACCATGGCTTACACGGCCGCTGCCCTTTCCTATTTGATCCGCAATTCTGCAAAGCCCATTGTCATCACCGGAGCCCAAAAGCCTATTGATATGGAAAACACAGACGCCAGAACCAATCTTGCGGACAGCCTCCGCTTCGCCTCTCACCCAAAAGCACATGGGGTCAATATTGTATTCGACGGCAAGGTGATCGCAGGCACCCGCGGAAAAAAGGAGCGCACCAAGAGCTACAACGCCTTTTCCAGTATCAATTTTCCCTATATTGCCACGATCCAGGAGGAGCATATCCTTTTTTATCTGGATGACAAGGAGCTTTTAAAAGAGCCAGTGCAGTTTTTCCGCCATTTAAATCCCAATGTGGGGCTTTTAAAGCTGATTCCTTCCATGGACGCCTCCCTTCTTGACTATATGGCAGAACACTATGACGCCGTTATCATTGAATCCTTCGGCGTAGGCGGCCTTCCCTCCTATGACGGTGGAGATTACCATCGGGCCGTGGGGCGCTGGACCAGCCTGGGAAAAACGGTAATTATGACCACACAGGTTACAAATGAGGGCAGCAATATGTCCGTATATGAGGTAGGCAAAAATATCAAGCAGGAATTCGGCCTGCTGGAAGCCTATGACATGACTCTGGAGGCAGCAGTGACAAAGACCATGTGGATTCTGGGACAAACAAAGGACCCGAAGGAAATCCGACGCCTGTTTTATCAGACCGTCAACCGGGATATCCTCTGGAAATCTGTATAAGGGAGGGAATACGAGTATGAATCAGCAAAAACGCCCTTTTTATTCTGGATTGATCCACGGCATCCCCATCGGCCTCGGCTATCTGGCTGTATCCTTTACCTTCGGCATCATGGCGGTAAGCTCCGGCCTCTCTGTTTTCCAGTCTGTGCTTATCTCCCTTACCAATCTTACAAGCGCCGGCCAGTTTGCCGGCCTTGGCATCATAACCTCCGGCTCCTCTTATCTGGAAATGGCGGCGGTGCAGCTTGTGATCAACCTGCGCTACTGCCTTATGTCCTGTTCTCTTTCCCAGAAGCTGGATCATAAGATGCCTTCATTCCATCGTTTTCTCATGGCCTATGGGGTGACGGATGAAATTTTCGGCGTGTCTGTCTGTCATCCGGGAACCTTAAGCCCCTTTTACAGCTACGGGCTGATGAGCGCCGCTGTGCCGTGCTGGACTTTGGGAACGCTTTTAGGCGCGCTCTCCGGCAGTCTGCTTCCAGAACGGCTTCTAAATGCCCTAGGCGTGGCCCTCTATGGAATGTTTCTGGCGATCATCGTACCTCCGGCAAGAGAAAACAGGGTTCTTCGGGCTGTGGTCCTGCTCTCCATGGCAGCCAGCTTTGTATTTACCCTGATCCCGGTATTAAATACCATTTCATCTGGATTTAAGATCATCCTTTTGACCTTTGTTATCGCTGGAGGAGCCGCCCTGATCTGCCCTGTAAAGGAGGAAGCTTAAATGAATCGGAATATTTATGTCTATATAGCAGTAATGGCAGCAGTGACCTACCTGATCCGACTGCTGCCTCTCACGCTGATACGGAAAGAAATCAAAAATACCTTTCTCCGTTCTTTTTTATATTATGTTCCCTATGTGACGCTCTCCGTCATGACCTTTCCGGCCATCCTCTATGCCACCCGCTCTGCGGCAGGAGGAGCCGCAGCCCTGGCCGTGGCTGTCCTACTGGCCTGGAAGGGAAAAAGTCTTTTTCATGTATCCCTTGCAGCCTGCACAGCTGTATTTTTACTGGAATTTTTTATCTGAACTTCTTAAATCCCGTCTTTTGCCCAGCCATAGGAACAGCGTACCGCCTTCTGCCAGCCTCTCAGCATCCTGCTTCGGATTTCCTCTTCAATCTCCGGAAAGAAGCTGCGGTCCGCTTTCCATCCTCTGGCGATCTCTTCCTTATTTTTCCAGAATCCCACTGCAAGACCTGCCAGATAGGCGGCTCCCATGGCTGTTGTTTCCACACAGGCCGGGCGGTCTACCTGAACGCCGGTTAAATCTGCCTGAGTCTGCAGCAGATAGTTGTTGGCGCTGGCCCCGCCGTCTGCTTTCAGACGTTTCACCTCCTGGCCCAGATCCATCTTCATGGCTTCCAGCACATCATTGGTCTGGTAACAGAGGGAATCCAGCGTCGCGCGGATAATATGATACCGATTCACCCCTCGGGTAAGGCCCAGAATGGCACCTCTGGCATAGGCATCCCAATGCGGTGCTCCCAGACCTGTAAAAGCCTGCACCACATAACAGCCATTGGTATCCTCTACCTTTTCGGCCATGTATTCCGAATCTGCCGCTGATCCGATCAGCCTCAGCTCATCCCTCAGCCACTGGATCGCTGCTCCCGCGGCAAAAATAGCCCCCTCCAACGCATAGGTTACGGTTCCCTCCAGTCCCCACGCGATCGTTGTCACAAGGCCGCTTTTTGAAAATACCGGCCGGTCTCCTGTATTCATAAGGAGAAAGCAGCCTGTGCCGTATGTATTTTTCGCATCGCCCGGCTCAAAGCAGGTCTGACCGAAAAGAGCGGCCTGCTGGTCTCCTGCCGCTCCTCCTACCGGAATCGGATCTCCAAAAAACTGCCGGTCTGTCATGCCGTAGATACAGCTGGAGGGCTTTGGCTTTGGGAGCATCTGTTCCGGTATATCAAAAAGCTCCAGGATTTCTTTATCCCAGGTAAGCGTATTGATATTAAACAGCATGGTCCTGGAGGCGTTGGAGTAATCGGTCACATGAACGGCTCCCTTTGTAAGCTTCCAGATAAGCCAGGTTTCCACGGTTCCAAAAAGCAGCTCTCCCCGCCCGGCCCTCTCTCTAGCTCCGGGCACGTGATCCAGGATCCATTTCAGCTTGGTGGCAGAGAAATAGGCATCAATGACCAGGCCGGTCTTTTGGCGTATCAGTTCCGTCAATCCCTTTGCCTTTAATTCGTCACAATAAGCCGCAGTCCGACGGCACTGCCACACGATTGCCGGACCAATGGGCTCTCCGGTGGCCTTATCCCACACAATGGCTGTCTCCCTCTGGTTGGTGATGCCAATGGCAGCAATATCGCCGGCTGAGGCGCCGATCTTTGACATAGCTTCCACTGCTACTCCCAGCTGAGTCGACCAGATTTCATTGGCGTCATGCTCCACCCAGCCGGGTTTTGGAAAATACTGGGTAAATTCCTTCTGAGCAAGGCTGCAGACCTCCCCTTTCTGATCAAACAGGATACAGCGGCTGCTGGTAGTCCCCGCATCCAGAGCCATGATATATTTCCCCATACATATGCTCCCTTTTTTAAGACAACAAAAACTCACTGAGTACGAAATTGCTCACATCCATGCCCCATTCTGTAAGTGACAGCCATACTCCTTCTTTTTTCAGCAGACCATTTGCCGTAAGCCGTTCGATCACCGCTCCGTAGACTGTTTCCATTTTCACTCCGAACAGTCTTATGAAATCCATTTCCGATACCCCTCTTGTCATCCGAAGGCCCAGAAACATAAATTCTTCCATACGGGCCTCTCTTGAAAGCTGCTCCACCGGCCCAGCCAGCTCTCTCAGTCCTTCCCCACAGTCATGCTCCAGATCCAGGGCCAGATAACGCCTCAGATCCTTTTCATTAGAAAAGCGGCAGCCGTCCATATAAGAGGATGCTCCCAGGCCCAGTCCCAGATAGGAAACCTCAGTCCAGTAGCCTATATTGTGGCGGCATTCCTTTCCAGGCTTTGCATAGTTTGAAATCTCATAGCGCTGATAGCCCATCTCTCCCAGAAAATCCCTTGTAAGATGGTAAATCCTGTTTTCCGTATCTTCATCCGGAAGGGGAAGGACATTTTCTCTGCGACAGCCGCCCATTCCCGGCCCGTACTGCTCCCAGAAGGGCGTTCCCTGCTCTATAATCAGACTGTATGCGGAAATATGCTCCGGTTTGAGCATAGTTACCTTTTTTAAGGTATTTTTCCATGATTCAAGCGTCTGGCCTGGAATCCCGCTCATAAGATCCACGCTTATATTGGTAAAGCCAGACATTCTTGCGCTCTGATAGCTCTTTAAAAACTCCTCAAAGGAATGGACCCGGCCCAGGTTTTTAAGCTCCTGATTGTCTGCCGACTGAAGGCCGATGCTTACGCGGTTGATGCCGCAGTCATGGTACACCGGAAGCTTGTTGTACAAAAGGGTACCCGGATTGGCCTCGATCGTAATCTCCGCATCCGGCTCCAATGTAAAGTTTTCCTTTATGGCCTCCATGATCCGCCGGATCAGCTCCGGTTCCATAACCGTAGGGGTGCCTCCGCCGATAAAAACCGTGGATACGGTAAGCTCACTGCAGAAGGCTCCTCTGGCCCGGATTTCTCTTACCAGCTGATCCACATAAGCCTCATGGTCTGCAGCCAGAGCCCGAAAGGAGAGAAAATCACAGTAAAAGCACTTTTTCACACAAAACGGGATATGGATATACAGCTCAATGGTATTTTTATTTGCATTTATCATAGGGTGACTGTCTCGCTTTTCCTCTTACTCTTCATCCAGCTTCAGAACGCTCATAAACGCCTTCTGCGGAATCTCTACATTTCCGATCTGGCGCATCCGCTTTTTGCCTTCCTTCTGCTTTTCAAGAAGCTTTCTCTTTCGTGAAATATCGCCGCCATAGCACTTGGCAAGCACGTCCTTGCGGACTGCCTTTACCGTCTCTCTGGCAATGATTTTTCCGCCGATGGCTGCCTGAATGGGAATCTCAAACAGGTGGCGGGGAATCTCCTCTTTTAACTTTTCGCACATCCTGCGTCCCTTTTCATAGGCAGAGGCAGAATGTACAATAAAGGAAAGGGCATCCACTTCTTCTCTGTTTACCAGAATATCCAGCTTCACAAGCTCAGACCGCTCATAGCCCTTTAACTCATAATCAAAGGAAGCATATCCTCTGGATCGTGACTTTAAGGCGTCGAAGAAGTCATAGATGATTTCATTTAAGGGAAGCTCGTACTTTAAAAGGGCACGGGTGGTTTCAATGTATTCCATTCCCAGATATACGCCCCGGCGCTCCTGGCACAAAGTCATAATAGAGCCTACATATTCGGTGGTTACCATGATCTCCGCGCTTACAATAGGCTCCTCCATGTATTCGATTTCACTGGGATCCGGCAGGTTGGATGGATTTGTAAGCTCGATCATCTCACCATTCGTCTTATATACCCGGTATACTACGCCCGGTGCCGTTGTCACAAGATCCAGGTTGTACTCTCTCTCTAAGCGTTCCTGAATGATCTCCAGATGAAGCAGGCCTAAAAAACCGCAGCGGAAGCCAAAGCCCAGAGCCACAGAGGTCTCCGGCTCATAGAAAAGCGAAGCATCATTTAACTGAAGCTTTTCAAGGGCGTCTCTTAAGTCATTGTATTTTGCGCCGTCTGCAGGATAAAGGCCGCAGTAAACCATAGGCGTTACCTTCTTATAACCCGGAAGAGGGCTTTCACAGGGACGGGCCGCATCTGTGACCGTATCGCCCACACGGGTATCGCGGACATTTTTAATGCTGGCTGTAATATAGCCTACCATTCCCGCACTGAGCTCGTCGCAGGTAATGAACTGTCCTGCGCCGAAATATCCGACCTCTACTACCTCTTCCTCTGCCCCCGTCGCCATCATCCGCACACGGGTTCCCTTCTTTACCGTGCCTTCCATCACACGGCAGAAAATAATTACGCCTTTGTAGGAATCATAGATAGAATCGAAGATCAGCGCCTGAAGGGGAGCATCCGGATTTCCCTTGGGAGACGGAATCTTGTGCACAATAGCCTCCAGAACGTCTTCGATATTCAGTCCCGTTTTCGCGGAAATACGGGGCGCATCGTGAGCCTCTAAACCGATCACATCCTCTATCTCCGCCTCCACATGATCCGGGTCGGCGCTTGGAAGATCGATCTTATTGATAACCGGAAAGACATCCAGATCGTGATCCAGAGCCAGATAGACATTTGCCAGGGTCTGAGCCTCAATTCCCTGGGATGCATCCACTACCAGGATGGCTCCGTCGCAGGCCGCCAGGCTGCGGGAAACCTCATAATTAAAGTCTACGTGTCCTGGCGTGTCAATCAGGTTAAAAATATATTCCTCTCCATCCTTTGCCTTATATACGGTACGCACTGCCTGAGATTTGATGGTAATGCCTCTCTCCCGCTCCAGATCCATGTTGTCTAGGATCTGCTCCTGCATCTCTCTGCTTGTTAAAAGCCCTGTTTTTTCAATAATACGGTCAGCCAGGGTGGACTTGCCGTGATCAATATGGGCGATGATACAAAAATTTCGTATTTTACTCTGGTCAATCGTTGCCATTCTTTATCCTCGTCTTCTTTCAAATTAAAATATATCTGCCATTATACCTTTTTTTCACTCCCCTTGCAACACCATATCCAAAAGTTGTGCCAGAGGCTCCATGGCGTTTTTTACCTCTTCAAATGTATTCGTCTGAGCCCCCGCTTCAACGAGAGCAGACTTAGGTCGCAGGTGGAGATTATAGCGCAGTCCCTTTAAATAGATCTTTCGGGCAAAGCCTGGAAAATACGCCTGTGCTCCCAGCTGCATTTTCAGGCTGAATGCGAGGTTTTCTGCCAGATAGGGATTGGGAAGATAGGCAATTTCTCCCTCCGGCGTACGGCTGAGGCCGTTAAAAAACATGATCTGCGCCGTAGGCTTTCCGTTGATATCGGAAACCATGTGGAGATTCTCCGAAACGCCATCCCTGTGAAGATCCAGAACTACCTGAATGGAAGGATTCTGCTGCAGGATACAGTTTACGCCTTCCAGTGCATAATTATAGGCCTTGCTCCGATCCAGAACGCCATTTTGCAGATCATAAACCGAAGTATCATGGTAAACCCGGTAGCCCTTCTGCGTCAAAAGTTCTGCCAGATAATCTCCCACCTCCACAATGGTCTGCCCCTGAGGGCCGGAATCCTTAAAAGCCTCCTGAGAATGGGTATGGTAAATGAGGATCTGCGGCCCTTCCCCTTCTTTCTCTAATGTCACATCATGGCTTAAAAGTGCCGGACCGTTAAACAGATCACGGCCTGCTGTGGTAGAGGTATGTACACTGTAAAAATGCTTCATGAGAAAGTCAAAATCCTCCAGCTGCTGAAGCTGATAGAGTGTTCCGGTTACTGGCAGAGGAAGGCTTCCGGCCAAAGAAAGGGCAGAGCCTGAAACCTCTGCGGCTGTTTTCTCCAAGACTTCCCCGGAACTTTCTCCGGAGCTTTCCTCTAAGCCGTGAGCCATGCTCCCCTGCGAGGCCTTTTTTCTTTCTTCATGCTGCTTCTCCCCTGTTGTTTCATCCCCGTACCGGTCAAGATACTGGTGCTCCCTGTAAAATAAACGTGCCTGCATATGATTCCTGAAAGCAGGGTCTGCATCTTCCCAGGCGGTCGTTATAGCCTGATCCATATTACTGCCGTTCTGCTCCGTTATGTTCCTGAAATTTTCCTCCGTCATCTCATAAGGCGCAGCCTGATGCCATAGAAGCTCTGCCAATTCTTCCCCGGCCATCCGAATCTGCTGCTCCCAGGGAACCGCTGTAAGGACGGCTCTGCTGTTTTTTATCATATAGACGGCTCCCCATACGGTTCCCGCAGCCGCAAGGCCCATGAGACATATCCTCACCGGCCCTCTCCTTCCGTTCCTTTTCATCCCCATACCCGATCCCGCCTGTCCTTTTTACACTTTGCCAAAGTGCTGTATCCTATGGTATGCCAAAACAAAGGAAAAAATGACAGAATCTGCCGCCGGAATCACAGCTCAAATACAGCCCGGTGAATGCCTTCCGAAATGGTAAAACTTAGCTGCTGAACAGACTGGTCAATATCCGGAGGCGTCACATACATAGGCCCAAATTCCGGCTCCAGAAGCTCTCGGATCAGTTCATACTGCCCCTCTGTGTCCATCTGGCGTATCCAGGATCCCGTGCTTTTTGCGCATTCATTTTCCTCCAAAACCGCAAGAAGGGCTGATATCGTATCCTGCACAATGGCAGCCGCCCCCACCACCGTCGGCACTCCAATAGCGATCACCGGTACTCCCAGGCTCTCTTTTGTGAGACTGTGACGGTGATTGCCTACTCCGGAACCCGGATGGATTCCCGTATCTGTAAGCTGTATGGTTGTGCACAGGCGGCGGACGCTGCGTGCTGCCAATGCGTCAATGGCAATCACCAGATCAGGCCTCGTTTCTCCTATGATCCCATGCAGAATCTGAGCCGTTTCCATCCCCGTCTGGGCCATAACGCCTGGAGCAATGGCGCAAAGGCCTGGATAAGGCTGTTTCTTCTCTGCTCTGTCCACAAGAAGATGACCGGTCACTCTGAGATTTCCCACGGTCCGGGGTCCTAAAGAATCCGGTGTTACGAACCGGTTTCCAAGGCCGACCACCAGCAGGAACGGATTTTCCTTTTCGTTCCATCCCGCATTCTCCATCAGTCCCTTTAACTGTCCAGCCAGTTCATCTGCCACTCTGCTGTGATAATCCTCATCCGGCGTCTGCAGCTCATCTGCTTCCAGCGTTAGATACGTTCCTTCCGGCTTTCCCATCGCTCTGGCTCCCTGAGCATTCAGTATCTTCACTTCTGTCATTCTGACCGTGCCTTCTTTTCTGGTTCTTTCCTTTAATACAACCCCCGGGATCTCGCCCCCATCCCCTTCAAAGCTTTCTTTTTCTTCCAGAGCCAGATCTGTGCGTACCTGAAAGGGAAACGGGGCTACAGCCTGCTTATTTTCGGAACTTCCCATTCCTATGCCTCCTGTCTTTTTCTTCAATCCATTTGAATTTCCACATTTTGCAATGTTTCCAAAGGCCATGCACCCCTAGCTGCAGGGTACGATGAAAAAAAGGAAACTGCGATCCATCTTATTTTCCTCTCATTTCAAAAAAATATTCCCTAAAACCTCAAAAAAACACCAAATTCCGCTTGACATTCCCAAAATCATTCGCTAAAATGTAATAGTATGTTTACATTGAACTGTCCGTGTCCAGGCTTTGATGGAAAACACAACGATTAAGAAGAGAAAACCGAACGGAGGTGTATTTCATTGGCTAACATTAAATCTGCAAAGAAGAGAATCTTAGTAAACGAGACTAAGGCTGCAAGAAACAAGGCAATCAGATCCAAGGTTAAGACTGCGATCAAGAAGGTAGAGGCTGCTGTTGCTGCTGGAGATAAGGCTGCTGCTCAGACTGCATTACAGGCTGCTATCACAGAGATCGACAAGGCCTGCACTAAGGGCGTATATCACAAGAACAATGCTGCCCGCAAGGTGTCCCGCGTGACCAAGGCTGTTAACACTCTGGCTTAATTTTATAGAGACATTTAAAATCCCTCTGGACTAACCCACCAGAGGGATTTTTTTCTTACAGCTTCATTTCATCATAACGCGCTCTTTCTCCGCCGATAAACTTAGGGCGTGTTCTGGCGCAGACTACATGGGCGCCTCCAATTTCTCTGTTTAAAATCCACACAGGAACTGCCACATCCTTTAAATGCATCCCGATCAGGGTATCGCCGATATCAATTCCCGCATGAGCCCGGATATGCTCCACTGCCGCCGGATGCTCCAGGGTATGATAAGCCGCCGTAGCAAAGGAGCCTCCTGCTTTTAGCTGAGGAACCACATTGACAGGCTCATATCCGTATTTTAACGCAGCCTCCTCCTCTAATATAAGCGCCCGGTTTAAATGCTCACAGCACTGGGCTGCCAGATAAATGCCCGCAGGTTTTAGCTCCTCATAAAGAGCTTCATAAACCGCCTTTCCGATTTCTTCGCTGGAATGAGAGCCAATCTTAAAGCTTCCAATCTCACTGGAGGAACAACCCACAACCAGAATCTGCCCCTGCTTCAGATTTGCTGTTTCCATAAGCTCCCTCAAAACCACTTTTGTCTGTTTTCTAATCGCATCTAACTGAAGTTCTTCCATCCCATTTTCCTCCTTTAATACGTTTTTGCAATCAAAAGTTCTACTGCCAGACGGTCTGTCAGGCGGCCTGTCTTTACGCTTTCCTCCGCATCCACACAAAGATTTATATAGGAAAGAATCTGTTCCCTTGAAAATGTCTTTGCCTGCAGCATGATTTTCCCCACTACAAAGGGCTGAAGCTTCAGCCTGGAAGCAATGGTACTCTTATCCATACCCTGCCCCATCAGTTCCTTCACCTGCAAGATCTGGTTAAACTGCCTTGCAATCAGAAATAAAATCCGCATAGGCGGCTCCTTTAAGGTAAGCAGATCCTCATAAAGATCCATAGCCTTTCGCGTCTGCCGGTTGGCAATGGCTGTAATCATGTCAAAAATCTTGTTACTCACCTGAGTGGTACAGATAGCCTCCACATCCTCCTCAGTGATCACATCACGACCCAGAGTGTAGCTGATCAGCTTTTCAAGCTCTGAGCTGATATTTTCCATATCATCCCCTGTTTTGCTTAAGAAAAACTCCATGGTGCGCCCGGTAATTTTTTTTCCATTTTTTGACAGAATGCCGGCAGCCCAACGGCCCAGCTGCGACGCATCCTGACGGCCAAGCTCTGCTGCATAACCGTATTTCTTCACAGCTTTAAAAAGTTTGCTTCGCTTATCCACCTCTGTTTCCACAAACACAAGACAGGTGGTATCGGGAATGTGCTCCATATAAGCGCTCATTTCCTCTCCTCCTGCTCCGCCCTTAAACCAGCCGCTGTCCTCTATCAGCACCAGCCTGCGCTCTGCAAAAAAAGGCATAGTATCCGCAATGCCGATAATCTCATTTATATCCATGCCCTTTCCCTCGTAATGGTTAAAATTCATGGTATCTCCAGCTGTCACTGCATCCTTTAAGCGGTTCTTATAGCTCATTTTCAAAAATGCCTCTTCACCAAACAGAAGGTAGGCCTTTTTAAATGAACCGTCCTTTATATCTTGGTTTAATATCTGCATACGCTGTCTGTCACTCCCTGTCCTGGCGTTTTGCTCTATTATACCATGCCTTCCCCCTCTTGACAAATAGACTGTAAGGTGTATAATCATTTCCCGAAATAGTTCTTTTTAAAACCTTTCTATTTAGAACCTTTTATCATGTAAAAGGAGGATCCAATGACCTCAAACACTGATTTTCTTTTAGGTATCCGGGCCGCCATGAAGTTTCAGGACAGCCTGCTAAAACAGCTCTCTGAAACCTATGGGCTGACTCTGATCGAGGCAAAGGTCATCACATTTCTCCACAATAGCCCGGGGAAAGATACCGCAGCCGACATCACGGAGCTTCGGATGCTCTCAAAAGGAAATGTCTCCCAGGCCGTAGAAAGCCTGATACAGAAAGGGCTCTTAAAGAGAATCCCGGATTTCCATGACAGACGCCGGATCCACCTGGCTCTGCTACCCGCCTCACATCCCATTACTGCTGATGTAGATACGCTTATGGATGAATACAGAGGATATCTGTTTCAGGGATTTTCCAAAGAAGAGTTTGCCTGCTACCAGATTCTTTCAAAACGGCTCATGGAGAACGCAAAAAATGCTATGAAAGGCAGGAATACACATGAATGATAACAAAGATTTTCTAGCAAAGGAACCTGTGGGAAAGCTTCTTTTAAAGCTGGCTCTTCCCACTGTTACTGCTCAGATTATCAACATGCTTTACAACATCGTAGACCGCATTTACATAGGACACATTCCTGAAAACGGCGCTCTGGCCCTTACGGGAGTAGGCGTCTGTATGCCCCTTATTATGATCGTGTCCGCATTTGCCGCTCTGGTTGGAAACGGCGGCGCTCCCAGAGCCTCGATCTTTATGGGACAGGGCGATAAACAGGCGGCTGAAAAAACACTGGGCAACTGCTTTACGGTTCAACTGATTATTTCTGCTGTTCTTACCGCTGTTCTTTTAATGTGGAACCGTGAATTTCTTCTGGCTTTCGGCGCCAGTGAAAATACCGTAGAATACGGCGTAGCCTATATGAACATCTATGCTCTGGGAACTATTTTCGTACAGCTCACACTGGGTATGAATGCATTTATCACAGCACAGGGCTTTGCAAAAACAGGTATGCTCTCCGTTATGATCGGTGCAGCAGCAAATATTATCCTAGATCCGATTTTCATTTTTGTATTCGGAATGGGAGTGCGGGGCGCGGCGCTGGCAACTATTTTATCACAGGCATTATCCTGTACCTGGGTGCTGACCTTCCTCTTCGGAAAAAAGACCTTCTTAAAGATCAAGGTTTCCAATTTAAAGCTTACCCGTTCTATTATCATGCCAAGCCTTGCGTTGGGACTGTCCACCTTTATCATGCAGTCCAGCGAAAGCGTAATCTCCGTATGCTTTAACTCCTCCCTGTTAAAGTACGGCGGCGACATCGCAGTAGGCGCTATGACCATCTTAACCAGTGTTATGCAGTTTGCCATGCTCCCCTTACAGGGTCTGGGCCAAGGTGCTCAGCCTATTATCAGCTACAACTACGGCGCAAAGCTCACCGGGCGCGTACGCTCAGCCTATAAACTGCTTCTCGCCTTAAGCTTATCCTATGCATCCCTGCTGTGGCTGAGCGTCATGCTTGCTCCCCAGGTATTTGCCGCCATGTTCACCTCAGACCCGGCTCTGATTGACTTTACCAAGCATGCCCTGCAGATCTATATGGCCTGTATGTTCCTCTTTGGCATCCAGATGGCCTGCCAGATGACCTTTACTGCTATCGGCAATGCAAAGGCTTCCATCCTGGTCGCTGTTATGCGTAAGTTCATCCTTCTGCTGCCTCTGATCTATCTGGTTCCTAAGTTTATGCCTTCCGATCCGACTACTGCCGTATATCTGGCAGAACCGATCGCTGATTTCTTTGCAGTCAGCTTCACTACTGTGCTGTTCTTCTTCCAGTTTAAGAAGGCACTCAGAGCATTGGAAGGGTAATCACTGCAAAATGTTTGGTATTTTGTCTATCTAAATTTTATAAAAGAGAGCACTGCTCAATCACCTGAATCTGATGATTTTGCAGTGCTCTCTTCGTCTTTCAATTTCTCCTGGGTTTCCGCATTTTGCAGTGTGCTGCCATCAGTGGACAAGGGGATGCACGTTTTCCCTTATCCACTGATGGTATGGAAGCCAAGGTGCAGGATACAATACAACGTAAAAAACTCAAACAATTTCTCTGTTGTCTTCCAGATATTTCAGAAATCCTGTGCAGCCTTTCATTATATCTGAATACGTTTCATCAAAATTACCCGTATACCACGGATCTGCAATATCTCTTCCTGAGCCTGCAAAGGAAAGAAGCTTGTATATCTTTCCCTTTGGATCTTCTTTTAACATCCGGTTGAGATTGCGTATATTTGCTGTGTCCATACCTATGATATAGTCAAATTTATCATAATCTGCTGTTTGGATCTGCCTTGCCCTGTGGGGAACCAGCGGAATTCCAACCTCTTTTAGTTTGTTTACCGTTCCCCAGTGGGGCGGATTTCCTATTTCCTCTGTGCTGGTCGCAGCTGAGTCGATCAGGAACTGATCTGCTAAACCGGCTTCCTGAACCATGTGGTTGAAGACGCTCTCGCACATGGGGGAGCGGCAGATGTTGCCGTGGCAAATAAAAATTACCTTTATCATGCAATTTTACCTCTTTACAAGTCTTTATATCTCTATTTTTTGTTTATTCTGCACAGATTTTTGAGGGTTGAAATTCATAAATCTACGCCTCTCTACATAGATTTTTTAGCAAGTGGCGTACTAAATGGGGTACTTTGGCAGGGATTTTCGCCCCGCCAAACCCTGTTTTTATCCTCAAAATTATCCGAATCTTCTCACCTTTGTTTCTTTCGATTGTCTCCCACTGAAAGACACAATCTGCGCCATAGATTCTTCAGCTTTCTCGTAGCTGTTGTGGGTGTAGACGTTCAAGGTGACGCTGGCATCGGAATGCCCCATCAGATACTGCAGGCTCTTTAAGTCCATGCCTGCGTTGGCCATGTTCGTACAAAATGTGTGTCGAAATACATGCGGTGTGATGCGTGGAAGCGGAATGATATTTTCCTCATTGTACTTCTCACACAGTCTCTGCACTACCTTCTGAATGTGCATGGCAACCTTAGGATTGCCGTTCTTGTCCAGCAGGATAAATCCTGCATAGCCGTCAATCATCGCTTCTTTTTTCTGCTTCTTTCGGTTGGAAAGAATGTTGTAGAAGCTCTCATAGACTTCATCGCTCATTGGAATGTAGCGGCAGCCGCATTCTGTTTTTGTTTTCTCAATATAGCGTTTTCCATCTCTGGTTCTTACAAGCTGATGATCCACACGGATTCTTCTGCGGTCAAAATCCAGATCTGAAATCGTCAATCCGCAAAACTCGCTGATTCTCATACCGGTTCCCAGAAGAATTTTGATTTCATCCAGGTATCTGCAGAAATGTGCATCGTTTCTGATATATTCCAGAAACTGTTCCTGCTGTTTTGGAGTCAAGGCAACTCTTTTCTGGGTATTGTTCGGAATAATATCCAGTCGGAACTCAAATGGATTCCTGCGGATAATATCCTCAGTGTAAGCCATCTGAAATGCCGGTTTTACCACACCACGGATACTTGCGATGGTGCTGTAGGAATACCCGTCATCATAAAGCTTAATAAACCACAGCTTTGCATCTGACATTTTGATGTCACGAATGATTCTCTGACCGAAAGCTTCTTTCTGTACAACACTCATCACAAATCGGTAACCTGTGGTGGTATTGTAGCGGACACCTCGTTTCAGGCTGATATAACGCTCCAGCAGCTGAATGACGGTAATTTCACCTCCGGCATAGTCAATTCCTTCGTGACGCATCAATTTGATTTCGTCCTCTTTCTTACGAAGCTTCATCAAATCCATGTCATAGATGGAACGACGCTTTTTATTGGCATCTGTGTAACGGAATTCGTACATTCCGTTCTTTTTTTGGCTTTCTCCTGTACGTAAAATACGTCCTTTGTTATCTCTTCTTTTATCAGACATATTTAAAACTCCTTTCCTTGTGAAAAGAGCCCCGATATGACGTACATGCAACGAACACAAAATCTGTCGGGCAGCGATTGACCGCTTGCGGGCAAATCGATGCACTGCAGATTTTATGTGAGTGCCCACGACAGCGAAAAAACAACGTTTTTGAGCTGGAATGGCGTACTCACTATCTTCGCCGCATCCATATTTTATCATATCGAGGCGTCTTTTTCTATGGGAATGTTCAGATATTAATGGTAATTAAATGGAGTAACACTGCTCGGTGAATTTATCCAGCTGTTTTCTCTTAATCAGTCTTTTTGTTCCAACCCACAGTACAAAATCGCATCTGTCGCTGTTGGTGATTTCTCTTAATTTATTGATACCAATTCCGGAATAAGCAGCTGCCTCTTCCAAGGTTAAATTTGTTTTTTCCCAAATAGGAACTTCTTTCATATACTTATTACCTCCTGTATTTAAATGATGAACTGGCAAAGTGGCAAAATTTTATATCTATCAATTGTTTGCCGTTTCGTTATGCCGTTTCAGCCAGATCCACCAGTCTTTGCCTCGTCTTTCACTTTCCAATTTATCTTTCATGGAATTTCTCGCCAGTCGTACCGTTCTTTCCGATATGCCTCGTTCCATGGCTTCTTTATTGATTTCAGCCACCGATACTTCTCTGCCGTCAGAGAGAACTTCATAAATCAGCTTTACCGCCTGCTCCTGCTTCAGCTCTGTTTTTGTGCCCTGTCCTCCGGCAAGCAAATCTTCTGCGGAAATGTCATAGGCTCCAATCCAGCGAAAACCTTTCTGATCTCCCAGGGAAAAAGCTAACGCCTGCCCGGGTGGTGCCAATGAACTTTTCTCGTGAACAATCACTCGTGTAGTTGGGTCATCTTTCACTTTACCAACAAAGAGAATACTTCTAACCACTGCAGCAATATCGATAGAACCAAGACCACGATAGGTGCTTTGGGTTCCCGATGCCTTATTCAAATGACCAATCATTACAATGGCACAGCTGGTAGCTTGTGCGATGTCTGCCAACTTACGAAAAATCGGTCTTACTTCGTTGGCTCTGTTCATATCTACATTTGCTCCAAGAAATGCTTGAAGTGGATCAATGACCATCAGCTTTGCATTGTTTTCTCTGATCGCCTTTTCGATTCGGTCATCCGCAAGGGACAGCGGATTTTCTGAATCATCAATGACTAACACTCGTTTCAGGTCTGCACCAGCAGAAACCAGTCTCGGTTTTACCGTATCTCCCAAACCATCCTCTGCGGTCTGAAAAATCATATTGAATGGCTCAAAAGGTTCCATATCAGGAAGAAATTTCTGATTGGTACAGGCCGCCGCAAGCTGCATGGCAAAGAAAGTTTTACCTTCTCCCGGATTGCCCTGCACGATAGTTAATTTCCCAAATGGAATATAGGGATACCAAAGCCAATCCACTTCCGTCTGCTCCACATCATCCATACAGAGCATTGGTACAGACTTTTGCAAATTCTTTGGTTTTCTGATTCCGATTGTCACACAGTCACCGGATGAGATTCCGTTTCTTTCATTGATAAGTTCTTCGTTCCAGTCCTTTGCATGAGGCAGAAATCGGTAGACTGATATTTCCTGCGGAATCAGCTCTGCCAATTTCTCTGCGGCATGATTTCCTGCTTCGTCATTGTCGGTGGCAATAAAAATGCTCTCAATATCTCTGCGTTCAGAAATAAAACGCTCCAATGCTTTCGCCGAAACACCGCCCAAGGACAAATAACTGTGTTCTTCCCAGCCTGCCGGAAATAAAGCAATATGGGACAGCAAATCAATCGGTGCTTCAAACACATACAATTCTTTTCCTTTTCCCCTGTAACAGAATCCGTAGGATTTGTCCGAACCGATCACATCCCTACGAAACTTATCTACGGTTCCTCGGCAGTGAGCATAACGAGGAATATTATTTGCATCTGTTCCCACAAACACAGCATTATGGTGTTTGGAATCCTCGTAAAGCAAACCATCTGCAATAAATCGCTCTATCAACTCCTGGGGAAGTTTTCTCTCTTCTGTCAGATACTTCAAAATTCTTGTGTTGGACTCACAGCGAGGCGGAAGACAGAATTCCTTAGGTTCCGCCACTGTTTCACTCACTGACATGGATTCTTCTCCAATCAGCATCTGCACTGCTTCCGGAAAGGTCTTGTCAAAAAATTCAATTACAAATTCAATCGGATAACCGCCTTTGCTTTGACTGTGACGAAACCACTTATTTCCTTTGATTGTCAGGCTGTCATGTCTTTTCCAGCGATACTCATTTCCGCTTTTAATCAGCTGCTCTCCCTGTGAACGAAGAAACTGTTCCAACTTCACCTGATTTGCTCTGGCAATCTGTTCCTGTGTATATCCCATACCTGCCTCCTGTTATAATGTCTTTTCTGTTTCTTTTTCTGTTTTCTGTAATTGCGGATGAATCTCTCGAATGACCTGTTCGATGTCACTTTTGATCTTGAATAAGGTCATGCACTCGTTTTTCATCTGCTTATATTTCTGATATTCTGCTTCCCTTTCTGAGGAAAGTTCTGCAAATTCTTTTTTCCATGCATCCAAAGGAAACAGCTGTTGCGAAAATCCTTTCTCCGTCAATCTTCGCTTTACCATATAGAAACGGCGAAGCTCACTTTCATGGGCTGCTTGATATGCCTCTTTCGCTTTTGCAAAACGATATTTTCCCTTTTTCATTTCATCATAAACCGGCTTTAGATCCAAATAGAGCTTTGCATCTTCCATCAGCTGCTGAAGTTCCTTCAAACGCTGCTGTTTCTGATTTAAAGATGATTTACCTTCCTCCAGTTTTTCTTCAACAGAAGAAAGATAATTTTCAAAATCACTCAGCGTCTGCACTCCTTGCTGCCGAAGGTAATTGCACTCTTCCATAAAGCGTTTCGTGTTATTGTGCTTTGCCTTTGTTCTTCCTCTGGCATAAGTCATGGCAACTGTGTCACGCATACGCAGGGAATCTCGGAGCAAATCTGCCAAATACACCTCCTGCGGTTCTTTCAGAATTTCTTTTGCTTCCGCAATCCACGCTTTCAGTGCTGCAATGGTGGCTCGCATACTGCGAATCATACGATTGGTAGCTTTAATCCAACGATTCAGCTCACCCTTTTCGGTGCGGATGCCTTTCTTCTCCATCTTGCGAACATGAGGTCCTTCATGAACAGTTGGAATTAAATCCAGTCCCTGATCTACAAAGGAGCGATGGTCGATTCGGCAATCCAGCCCTTTTTCTTCAAATCTGGCATTAACCATATCTGCCCAGGCTCTGCGCCATAAATCCAATGTTTCCGGTCTGCCCCAATTTGTGGTTGGAACAGCATCGAACTCCCACTGTTCATTTTCTTTTTTGATGCGGTTGCCATCCTCGTCCAAATGATAAACTCGGTGCTGCTTGGCTCCCCATGTACCGTCATCGTTCAGAGGACGAATAGGAATCAAAACATGAAAATGCGGATTGGGGATACCGCCTTCTTCTCGATCCGGCTGATGCACTGCCAAATCGCAAATCATGCCCTCAGAGACAAAGTATTTCTGGACAAATTCTCTCGCCAATTCGATGTTCTCCTCTAAAGAAAATTCATTTTGCAGCGCCATATCAAAGCTATAGGCAAGCTGTGCCTTGCAATGTTTTTCTATTTGCTCCACCTCATTCCACAGCGTTGACCTGTCCGAAAATCTTTTCGGTGCGTGTTCCGGCAAAATGATTTCTGTCAGAATGACACCGCCCTTTCTGGTGTAATCATGGGTTTCACCATCCCAGAGATTATGCATCTTTTCACCGGCACGATAGGCGGCACTGGCAACAGCTGTTCGTCCCTCACTTCGTTTAATCTGCTCCACATGAAAGTGATACAGTGCCATCAGCTGTCACCTCCCACTTCATGATGTTCCATTGCCTTCCTAACTAATTCCTGCACCGAAGGTAAAGCAAAAACCTGTTCCATCAGAGAATAAAACTCTGTTCTTGTCAGGGAATCCGCTTCCTTGGAAATACTCTGAATCGCACCACCCATGTTGCAAAGATGGTGAGTTCGCTGGCGGTCAGCTTTCTTTTCCAGATGCTGCTTGCGATTTTCCAGAAGCTTGATTTTGTTTTCATACTGCTTCACCTTTAATTCGGCCTCTTCTTTTTGCTTTAAAATTGATTCTCTTTTACATTCCATTTTCTTATCCTCCTGTGAATATTCATCCTTGCCAAAAACAAGGTATGTAAAATGAGATAGGCGTCAGCCGCAAGAGTTTACTCTTGTCCGGAATGCAATTCCGCAATATGTGAATGTGTTCAGACACAGGAGCATTTACCTTCGGAGAACGCACATACCGGAATGGAATAACCGGTATAGAAGTGCGCCCTTAGTTCCTAAGGGGAATTTCTTGTTTCAGTTTCTGAGAAAATTGTAATTTCTATCTAACTTAGTTTTCATGGAGTTATAGCGATATTTATCTGGTTCAAAACCCGCACTTTTCTGTGACCTCCATTCCTTATACTTAAAATTTTAATTAGAAAAACAAAAAAATCTATGGACTTGTACGCCGGGTCATGCACCCTCTGAGTCCATAGACATAAAAATACCGCAGTGTTTTTATATCCACACTACGGTATTTTTGATATTGATATTATAAATCTTTTTTCATCTGTAGGAGCTCTTCCTTCTTCTCCAACAATTTTTCAATCGTTTGATCTATCTTTTCAATTGCTTCATCAAGATCTTTTTTTAATTTTTTATCCTCAACAGCTTCAGCATGAACACCGAACACAAGATAATTTGTTGATACATTGAAAAACTCCGAAATTTCAAGCAGAAAATCAATAGATGGTCTGCGCAGCCCAGATTCAATCTTAGCGATTGTATTCTGACTGACATTTAACTTCTCAGCGAGCTGTTCCTGTATAAGTTCTTGTTCTTTGCGAAGCTGTTGGATACGCTTTCCGCATTCTTTTAGATCGTGTCTCATGTATGTTTTCCTTCACAATTCAATTACTTAATTATATATTTCGTGCCTCTGCCTTTGCCTTCAATTGCTATCACACCTTTTTCGCCCATATCCTTCAGCAACTTTGTTGTCTTTGATTTTCCAAAAGGTATATATGGTGCAATTTCACTTATTGGTTTTAACATAGTTTTGCTTAAAAGTTTATAAATCACTTTTTCGTCTTCGGTTAAATTAGCATCCTTTTCAAATAAAGGAAGCACAATTTTTATAGCATTCTCTGACACTTCAAAATCCGGTTTCATCAGACCTTCTGCATACAGTTGTTTTATTCTTGTAATTCCTGTTCCAAATATCTCGACAAATCCTAATCTATAAAACACATTAGCAAGATTTCTATTTCTTAAAACAGAAAGTTTACCCGACAAGTATTCTTCTGCTGTTATTCCGGACGGCAATCCACCAGGAGACACAACTTCTATCCTGTCATCAAACATGGAAACTCTGATGTGCGAATCCACATCCCATACCCTATGAATCAGAGCATTTGCAATTGCTTCTCTGAAGGCTGCTTCAGGTATCTTCTCCATCTTCTTTCTGTCAGCGCCCTGTATCACTTCATACTGATAATAGTCCCTGTATACAGCAAGTGCCTTTTCATACGCATCTAAAATGGATATATTTTCAACAGTTGTTCTCTTTTGAATAATACTGATGTTTTCTCCGAACTTAACAATATCAATTCCCGGAAAATGATTTTTATCCGCCAAAAGCCCTGCTGCATTATTAAAACCATTTACATTGTCATACAAGTTCAATGTTCTCAATGTATCCTGATTAAACGTTTCAATCTGAATACTTTCTTTCAGCTTACGCTGTAAAACTTCAAAAGACTGATCCTGATCTTTACAAGGCAATTCTTCAAATCTAATATTTTTCCCGTCTAATACAAGTCTTGAAAATTCCAGAGTATCTACCTCTATCGTCGCCGTATCATTTC
>JABLTT010003450.1_pt1 | contig 39336 bp, 30 predicted proteins | sample 7160061 | NCBI WGS metagenome assembly JABLTT01 (sample SAMN14651232, study PRJNA627086) | human gut metagenome | isolation source: feces | host: Homo sapiens
CAATTTTTTGGCTCCCCTTGTTGGACTCGAACCAACGACCCTGCGGTTAACAGCCGCATGCTCTACCGACTGAGCTAAAGAGGATCATATATTTTCCACTTCACGAAAGGAAAGGGAATCAATCCTTGCCCTTTCCTTGGTGCGAAAACCGATTTTGTGTTTTTACTGTGATGTCGCGGATGCGAATTTTATTTGCATCCGCGAATTCATCACTGCAAGTGATGAATTCGCGTCGAAAACCAAAAATATTTTTTGACATCTATGGAAAATGGGCTTCTAGGAATTATTCCTAAAAAGCCCGTTTTCCCTTGATTTTATGCGACAAAATCGACTGATATCTTTTTTGTCACATGAACTTGGTGCGGATGAAGGGACTTGAACCCACATGAAGTTGCCTTCACTAGAACCTGAATCTAGCGCGTCTGCCAGTTCCGCCACATCCGCATATATGTGAACACGAGTCACCCCGTGATCACGCTTTTTCTGCTGTTCGTTTCCGAATCAGCATGTTAGATTTTATCATGAAACCTTCTTCTTGTCAACATGCTTTTGAAAAAAATTTACCGTATTTTTGCGTGTTGCTGAAATGGCACGCACTGCCGTGAAACCGCTTCGCTCCGCGGCAGCGCGCTTTCGGGCCTTCCGCCTGTAAAACGCACTATACCCTGGCGGCTGTCGGGTTGTACACGCCTACAGTTTCACGCTTTTCACCCATAACATCCTGCTCCGAAAACGTCATCCATTTTACACCGCGGCGATTCTGATACGCGAACGCCAGATGCAGCCTGCCGTCCGAAGCCTGCATCAGATACGGGTACTCATACTGGCGGTTGTTGGTACTGTTTTCTGACCCTACAAAACCCTCTCCCAGCTCCACATGGCGAATCATCGGCCATGTAAGGCCGCCGTCCTCGCTGAGGGCCACCGCAACCGGGCAGCGAAGGCCGGGCCAGGCTGCCACACCTGGCTGCGGCGCAGGCGTATGGGTGGGGTTATAGGCAACGGCAATGCGTCCACTTTGCAGCTTGACGGCGCTGATGCTGGAGTTGTTATTGGGCAGGACCGTGGGCACCGGTTCGCTCCACGTATTGCCGTCGTCCAGCGATTCACTGCGATAAATGAAATCTGCCGCACGGCTCCGCATGAACGCCGCGAGGCGTCCCGGCGCAAGCTCCACCACATTGGCATGTACACGGCCGTTGCTGCCCGGCATCTCTACAGTGCGCCAGGTACAGCCCTGATCGTCGGAGATCTGAAACGCCGTCGGGTCTCCGGCCAGACCGGATGCGCTGTCGCTGCACAGCCAGTTTGCGAATATCCAGCGCCCACTTGCAAGCACCTGGATGGGCTGGCGGCAGAAGCTTCCCTCCCGGGCAAACAGCACATCCGGTTCGCCCCAGGTACGGCCGCCGTCCGTACTTTTCTGCCGGCGGATGACAGACGTGAACTGCATATTATCCTTGCCGGGCACACGGTCCAGCTGGGCGGTATAAACCGCCCATACAGCGCCGTCCGGCGCGAGAAACAGCGAGGGATTCTGCTCACTGCGTTTTTCATCATGGGACACTTGTACTGGAGCTTCCCATCGTGCGGCTCCTTTGGGCAGGCGGGCGCAAACGATGCTCACATCGCCGCTGCCTTCAAAGCTGCCGGCAAACCAGGCGCACAGCAAACTGCCGTCCGGAGTTTCCAGCAAGGCGGGCGCATGCGCCGTAGCCCAGGGCCCGGGGGGCAGCATGGCCTCCACCGTCCCCATTGCAGAATTCTGATAAACGGTGCCGTCCGGTGTCAGGCCGGGCAAACATGGATATTTCATGGTTTTCTTCCCCTCACTCTTTGATGTTGCGGTTGCGGGCCATCGTGACGGCATATTGAATGGCGTTGAGCAGGCTCAATTCATTCGAAGTGCCTTTGCCTGCCTGGTCGAAACCCGTTCCGTGGTCCACCGAGGTACGTATGATGGGCAGCCCCAGTGTAATGTTTACTCCTTCGACAGCCTTCCACGCCTGTTTTTCCCTGTCATATACAAAGCCGACGGTTTTGAGCGGAATGTGCCCCTGGTCGTGGTACATGGCCACAACGATGTCATACCAGCCGCCCAGCGCCTTGGGGAACAAACTGTCCGGCGGCACAGGGCCGTCCACACACAGTCCCTCGTCCTGCGCGGCACGGATCGCCGGGATAATCTCGTCCAGCTCCTCCCTGCCGAACAGGCCGTTTTCTCCCGCATGAGGGTTGAGCCCTGCCACGGCGATTCGCGGGCGCGGGATTCCGAAGCTTCTGCATGCGCTGTCCGCGATATGAATGACATCCAGTACACGCTGCTTTTTCACACGGTCGCACGCTTCCCGCAGCGAGCAATGCGTGGAAACATGTACCACACGCAGATCGTGGTGCGCCAGCAGCATCGTATATTTCTCGGTGTGAGTATAGTGGGCATAGATTTCCGTATGGCCGTCAAAGTGCATGCCCTCGGGCGCGAGAGCCAAGTTCATGGCCTCTTTGTTCAGAGCGTTGGTGCAGGTGGCATCCACCTCGTCGTCCAGTGCCAGTTCAATGACTTTCCGCACGCACTCAAACGCCGCGCGCCCGCACATCGCGGACACTTTTCCGTATTCAAACCGCGCCAGGTCCACAAGGTCCAGATGGTAAACGTCGATGATCCCCCAGGTGAAAGCCGCCTGCTCCACGCTGTCCACGCGGTGCACAGTCAGCTCCGGATGGCCCAGCAGCACAGCCGCTTTTTCGATAACGTTTGCATCCCCCACGATAAGCGGCCGGCATTCCTCATAAATCGCTTTGTGGAGCAGGGCCTGCACACACAGCTCCGGCCCGTTGCCCGCGGGGTCGCCCATCGTGATGCCGATGACCGGCCGCCTTATTTCCGTGTTGTTCATGGGTCAGTGCATCCCCTTTTCCGCATTCTCACGAAGCACCTGCCGCAGCGCGGCAACGCCTTCTTCCGGGAGCTGGTTGAACGGTGCGCGGCATTTTCCCACGTCGTAGCCCAGCAGCGCCACGGCTGTTTTGACGACCGTATTCGGGTTGCCGTATTTGAAGCATGCGCGGAAGGACGCGATGCTCGCCTGATATTCCTGCGCTTTTTCCAAATCGCCCGCGGCAAAACAATCATAAATAGACGCCATGGTGCGGGGGTAAACATTGGCACAGCCCGCCACGCCGCCCCGGCCACCGTTCTTCAGGCAGTCCAAGATCAGGCCGTCGTTGCCGGAAAGCACTGCAAAGCCGCTGCCCCGGGTGCCATCCAGATAAGCTTTCATATTATCCCAGTTTCCCGAGGAATCCTTTGCACCGACGATGTTTTCGATTCGAGAAAGGCGTGCTACCGTCTCGGGCGCAAGAGCATTTCCTGTACGTGCCGGGATATTGTACAGCACGATGGGAATATCCACGGCTTCAGCCACGGCACGGTAGTGGTCGTACAGCTCCTGTTGGCTGGCCGCCGCAAAGCTGGGCGTAATAATACTCAGTACATCCGCTCCCGCGTCTCTGGCCATGCGGGACTGTGCAATGGTCTCCCGTGTGGAAACGCAGCCTGTGCCCGCGTACACCGGCACGCGGCCGTTCGCCTGCTCAATGACCGTCTCCAGCACGAGCTGTTTTTCCCTGCCGTCCAGAATATATCCCTCGCCGTTGGTGCCAAAGCAGAACAGCGCATGCACGCCGTTTTCGATCTGGCGATCCACCTGGCGGCGCAGCTCGGCGGTATTGATACTTTCATCCGCGTGCATCGGCGTAATGATGGGCGGGATGATGCCCTTGATCTCGATTCTATTCATGTTTTTCCGTCCTTTCCGATGTCAGAGGATCCGGCGGTACAGCGCGCGGGCGTCGTCCGCCGTCACCGGGCGCAGATTGTTGTTCAGAAGCCGTGTCACCTGCATGCCGGCCGCCACCAGTGTCTCCAGATCCGACGCAGGCACACCGAATGCCGAAAGGCTTGTGGGTATCTCCAGATGCCGGACGATCTTCTCCAGCCAACGCAGCATAAACTCCGTTTTTTCCTCCTGCGTCACGCAGGTTTTTTCTCCATGTACGCAACGGTCATACGCGGCGGCGAAGCGTTCCGGGCAGGCAGGCGCGTTGAAGCGCATCACAGGCGCAAGCAGAATGGCGTTGGATACGCCGTGGGCGATATGATATTTTCCGCCCAGAGGGTAGCTGAGCGCATGGACGGCCGTTGTGCCGCTGGCAGTGATGGCCACGCCCGCGTAAAAGCTTGCGAGCTGCATGGCTGATTTTTGCGATACCGCGTCCGCACTGTCGCACGCAGGCAGGATGTTGTTCAAAATCATATCCAGCGCTTCCAGCGCAAAAGTATCGCTGATGGGATTTGCCTTATTGCTTGTGTAACATTCGATGGCGTGCGCCAAAGCGTCCACACCTGTGGCCGCCGCAATTTTCCGGGGCAGATTTTTGATCATCAGCGGGTCCAGCAGAACATTGTCTGCGATCATCGCGTCGCTGACGATGCCCACCTTCAGCTCCTGCTCCGGCACGGCTACGATAGCGTTGGGCGTGGCTTCGCTGCCCGTGCCCGCCGTTGTGGGGATCATCAGCGTGGGACAGCATTTTTTTGCGCGGCCGGGCGCTTCCAGCAGGTCGTGCACGGTCGAGCTGCCGTCCAAAAGCACACCGGCCAGCTTGGCGGTATCCATCACGCTGCCGCCGCCCACGGCCAGAATCATATCCGCGCCCTCGGCCCGGCAGGCATCCACCAGCTTCTGGACCTGGCCGTAGCTCGGCTCCGGCGGCAGGTCATCCAGCACACAGAATGCCGCCTGCGACTTTTGAAGCTGCTCCAGCACGGGGTCCAGCAGGCCGGCGCTGCGGATCCCCTTGTCTGTAAAGACAGCCGCTTTTTTCACAGACGCCGCCTGAAGGATCTCCGGCATCTTTTTTCAGCGCGCCCTCGCCGCAGCAGACGGCGCGCGGCATCTTCAAATTACTCAGTGTATTCATGGCGTATCATCTCTCTCCGAAAAGGGCCGGCGGCATGTTCCGCCGCCGACCGCAGGTTATTATTACATGGGGAATACAATCACGCAGGCCCCGCACAGCACCAGAATCTGGATGACGTACAACGGCAGAGTGAACTTCCAGAAATCAACCAGCTTGTATTTGCCCATGCCAAGAATCATAGCAGGCATACCGTCGATGGGCATGATCCAGTTGATCCAAGCGGCGGTGACACAAGCCACAGCCGCAGCCGTAGGATCCAACCCCATGCTGACGCAAGCGGAGATGGCGATGGGCGCAAATACGAACAGGGAACCGAAGCTGGCGCCCGTGAACGTAGCGCTCAGGCTGGTGAGCAGTGTGAACACCAACACGATGACAAATGGGCTGACACTGGTACCCAAAGCGCCGGCCACCGCGTCACCCACCATGGCGGTGAAGCCGGAGTTCGCCAAGGCGCCGGCCACGCCGATGACGCCGGCCATCATAAGAATCAGCGGAGAGGCAATATTGTTGCGCACTTCCTTGAAATTGAGGATGCCCAAAACGAACAGTACGGCGGCAATGACGCCGGGGATGGCATAGCCCGGCTCCCCCAGCTTATCCAGGAAAATCATGGCTACGAAGTTGACCACGAAAGCAATATACACAACGATTTCTTTCCACCTGGACAGCTTTTCGCCCTCTGACTTTTGTTCGGAAGCCTGCGCGCCCGCTTCGGCAATGGGGTGGTCCGGCAGGAAGCGGTAACCGATAACCGCCCACACCAAAAACGCGATAGAACTGACAAGCTTGATGCCGGAATATACCAGCAGCGGCACTGCGGTGCCTGTGACGCCGGAACTCTCCAGCAGAGAGGCCACCAAGCCCACGTAAAACGCCATATTCACAGGTACGATGGGGTTGTAAGTGGCATAGCCCAAGGGCATAAAGATTTTTGAAATAGGCAGATTTTTATTGTAGGGGATAGTGGATACCAAGCTCAGCACCAATACATAATAGCCTGTACCGCTCATCACGCTGGCACCCAGCATGACAACGATCAGCAACAGGATGTAGTTGCGATATCCGCCCTTGCTGGCCATATTGAACATCGTTGCCTTGACCTTGTCGATGAGGCTGGTTTTTCCAACGCCGCCATGACCACCATAAAGCCGGCGATCATGATGACATTTTTGTCCACAAAGCCCGCAAAGGCCTCGGACATGGTGGCGCAGCCCGTCAGTACCAGAAGAACGCAGGCGATTAGCGGCGGTGCGCCGAAGGCAAATTTGTCCGACATGATCATGACGATCATGCCGATCACGATTGCCAATGTAATGATCATTTGAATTGTCATTTGTGATTCACTCCTTCATTCTATTCGCTTTTGCCGTGTTTTCCAATATGCAGATACCATTTTCCACTCCCGTCTTTTCTTTTCCATTCCTCCCATCTGCTGTGGTCTCAAAGCGTCCGGCCGTTTCGCAGCGGGCGCGTTACGGGTCGATGTGCAGAGAACCGTCCTTCCCGCGTGAGAACCTTTTCATAAACTGCCAGGCAAGCTCCAACTGGCGCAGGTCCAGCGCGTGGGGCATACGCTTTGCGAGCACAACTTCAAACAGCGCGGGCTTTCCTTCATCGCGGCTGAACCAACGGTGGTGAAGGAAGCGCCCGTCCGCACAGTCATAAAATGTCTCGTCGGCCGTCAGGCCGGATTCACACGCGGCGGCAGGCTCGTAAGGCGTGAGGGGAATATTGTTGTACGTTTTCCAGTAATCAAAAGAAGCCAACCGCTTGAAGGGATCGTCCTGCGCGGCGGGCCATGTGCCGTCCAGCAGGCCCGAATTCTGGATGAGGGGCATACGGTAGGCAAAGGCAGCCTTTTTCGCATCCGCCCGTACACGTGTACGGGTGACCGGTTCGGAAGGGCCGTCCGGCAAACCGCGGCCGGTGGGCATTTTCCGCAGCATCGTCCACATTTCCGACGCCGGGACCAGATAGCCGGAATTGAATCCGTTGCAAGGGGCTGCCGCCGCAAACAGCTCGGGATATGCACATGCCAGAGCGTTGGTCATCATGCCGCCCATGGAAAAACCGGAGATGTACACGCGGCTTTCATCAATGGCATAGGTCCGCTTCATATGCTCCAGCAACGCCAGCACAAAGGCCTGGTCGCTGGGCATGCCCGGCTCATCCCAGATGTTCCACGCCTTGTTGCGGGCGGGCTTGGGATATACGACGATAAAGTTTTCCCTGTCGGCGATATCGTGCCAGCCGCTCTGCTCCGCGCCGTACAGCGGCACGCAGCCGATGCCGTGAAAATAAAACACCAGCGGCGCTTTTTCTTTGCTGCCGCGCAGACGGGGCGGTACATATTCGTACCAGGTATGGGCAAAGCCTTCGTTCACGCCGAGGCCCGGGTCGTTGACGTGTGCCACAAAGCCGCGGGCCGTAAAATCCGTGCGCTTTTGATATGTCCCATAGGTGTCGTTGGACCAGCGCCTCGCTTTGCAGAACAGCATGTCCCATGCACGGACCGCTTCCTGCGCGCTGAACGGCAACTCGGACACGATGTGCCGCACATTTGGGTTTACGGGGCTGGTGTAAAGCACCGCGTGCTCCAGCGGCCGGGCGTCCGCTCCCGTCACTCCGTTCACCTTTCCAAAATAATCTGCGGCGCGGGCGGCTCCGCCGCAGAGATAAGCCACCTGCGGCGCGTTCATGCCGTCCTGCGGGATGCTGTAATCCGCAGGGAGCTCCGAGAGCAGCACGCCCGCCACATTCAGGGGCCTTCGCGCGCTCATCGCAAGCAGCAGTGCGCCGGCTGACGGAGAACCGCCGATATAGAAGATCATTCCGATGAACCCGCCGACCTTTCCCTTGCCCTGCGGCAGGGCCATAAAGCAGCGGGAGAGATAGTCCATGTCTTCCGCGTCCCTTTCGCTCCAGCCGCTTTGCCGCGGATTGGGGAAGGCCAGCACAAAATGCTCCTTTTCCGCCAGCGCGTCCAAACCATATTCCTTCATGGCCGCCTGGGCGGAGGCTTCGTCCGCGCCATCCCGCAGAAACATGACGACCTGCGTCTGTTTCGCGTCCGGGCAGCCGGAAGCCGGCACATAGACGTACATGCTGCGGTCATCGCCCGCCTTCGTCTCGATGCTGTTCTCCGGCACATTCGCGCGTTCCTGCGCACCTTTGACCTCCTCCAGCACCAGACGTCCTCCGAAGGGAGAAAATGCTGTGATCTCGTTCATCGTATCGTTCACTTCAGTCGCTCCTCCTTTTGTTTTGCGCATTCTGTTTCTGTGCTCTCTGTATGCGGCACCGTTTCCACAGCCTTTCCGTTTCCCGGCCTCCGATACCGTCTCATAAATTCCCATGCCGCCCGGCTCTCATCGTGGATCGCTCCGTGGGGCATATTTTTCATCACTGTCACACATACGCGCGGTACACCCTGCGCGTCCCGGTAGACCGCTGTGCCAAAGCGTTCGCCCTCGGTATACCCACGCGCGGCAGTGTAATGGTTTTCGCCGTTGTATATCGCATCCGGCACAAAGCCCCCGGCCGTCCGCACAGCCGCACAACAGTTTGCCCGGAGCATCTGCTCCAGCAGCGGTTCTTCCGTGCCCCGCGCGACGGGGTCGTTGTCACCCAGATAGATGAAGCACGGCATCTGCCACCCGCCTTCCGCAAAGCCGGGCCAGGTCTCGGCAGGCGGTGCATTCCAGGGTGATAAAGCCGCGAAAAGCTGCGGATACCGCGTGCCCGCCTCCCGTGTCATCATGCCTCCGTTGGAAAAGCCCGTCAGATAAACGCGCTCCCGGTCGATGCCGTAACGGCTGTGGAGCCTGTCGATCATCCGGGCGAATACACCGCCGTCGCGTTCCAGAAACCAGATGTTTTCCGGAGAGTCCGGCACGGCCAGCAGAAACGCGCCGGTCTCGTCCGCCAGCCTGTCCCAGCCGTTTTTCTCCGCGAACATCCAGGCCGGTTCGCCCCGGCCATGTACGCTGAACACCAGCGGCAGGCCCCTGGCCTGCTCCGCCGTCAGCCCTTCCGGCACATGAACGAAAAAGCCGTAGCTGCGGCCCCCGTACACAACAGAATCCAGCGCAAAGCGCGGGGACGCATAAAAGTCCGCACGGCTCATGAAAGGCGTCAGCTTTCCATCCGGGCCGTTTTTCCAGCGGATGACGCGTTCAAAAAGCTGTGAAAAAACCGTGCGCGCCAGCGCAGGCTCCGGGCCGAAGGTTCCGGTCGAAATCCGTACCTGCGCCGCTCCGCCATCCGGCGCCCGGTAGACCGTCGCGGAAATATCATCAAACATTTCTTCACAGCCCGGCCCCTGCGCGCCGTTGCTCCGGTTGAAATAGCGGACATCCGCGTCCGCCTCCTGCCGTTCACGCACCATCAGCCAGAGGCAGACGGGCAACTCCCGGTTCAGGGTTTTATAATCCGCGCTCACATTTTCCACGAGCCAGTGGCTGGAAGGACGCTCCCCGGGCGTATAATCCTGCGGCACGCCGCCCACGAGCGCCGCCGCAGCAAAAAAGCTTGGACAGGCAGCCGAGGCATCGCCCAGGAAAGAGGCGCCGTCCTCATATCCCACCGCATAGATCAGTGTTTCCCAACACCACAAATAGCCGCCGCGCCCATACAGGCTTTTCCCGCTTTGGGTCGGAAAGCTGCCGCGCGTGCCGCGGTAGATCTCCATCAGCAGCCCCGCGTCCTCCGCCCGCCAACCGTGCGGTACGATGGGGAGCACCAGTACCGCCCCGTCCTGCTCTGCGATTTCCCGCCAGCCGGATGCCTGCGCAAAACGTGCGGCGGCTTCATAGCTTGCCGCATCCGCGCCCGGAGCGCAGACATAAAGTGTTTTTACCGGGTCAAAGCCTGCTTTTGTTGAGATATGGCAGTACAGCTCCCGTCCTTCCCAGGCGATACGCATTTTATCTTCTCCTTTTTTCCTGTCCGAAAGGCTGCATGCCCCGTCACACCGCGGGCAGTTCCTTTTTCCATCGTTCCAGAATGTTTTGCAGGTCATAAAACAGTGTCTTTGCTCCAAACCCACCGGATTTGGAAACAAGGTTCCATTGCCGTCCGCCATAGGTGAACTGCGACAGCACCACGCCCGGCGCGACTTCGCACAGAGGCATGATCTCCGTTACATCCAGCTGGCGCATCAGGCCCAAAAGACAATCACCGCCCATGATCAGCACCGTGCTCTCCAGCCCGTCGTCCAGCAGACGCTTGAGCAGCGCGCCCAGCGTATTGGCGATCTGGATGCGGTCTGCGGTTTTGTCCGCGCCCGCGTTCTCCACCGCGCCGCCTGTGTCCAGCACCACCACCGGCTCCTGCGAACAGGCCCGTAACACAGCTCCCAGCATTTCGCCCGCCTGTGCGCCGGCCGCCCAGTCCCGCGAGAGCTTCTGCTCCGGCGTGAGGCTGAAGCGGGGCGCTCCCTGCGCCTCGGCCTGCGCGCACTGCTCCAGCGAGACCGGGTTGATGCTGCCGCAGACCGCGAGCAGACGGCCGCAGAGCGGCAGCGGCGCGGTGTCCCGGCAGGACAGCTGCAACAGCCGCGGCAGCACGGATGCAAAGCCCGCGCAGCCGGCCAGCAGTCCGGTCTCGCTCCGGGCCGCCAGCCGGTCGGCGATCTGTGCCATATCCCGGTTCGTCTGAGCTTCATAGACCAGCACGCCTGCTTTGCCCTCTGCGGAACCGCCGCCGGGGATATAGGCGCACAGTGTATCCGTCTGTTCATGCAGAATATCCTCCACACGGGAATGCGTCACCGGCTCAAAGGGGTCCTTTCCAAACACACTTTGGGCAACGGGCACGCCGCCGATGTAGTGTACGCCGCCGCGGGTGACGCGGTCCAGATTCGGGAAGGCGGGCACGAAATGGAGCCTGTCGCCTCCATCCGCTGCCAGCGCGGCGGAAAGCTCTGCCCCGATATTCCCGCGCAGCGCGGAATCTGTCTTTTTATAGATGCATCCGATCTTTTTTTCCTTTGCCCAGCGCACCAGGCGGTAGACCGTATCATATGCCTGCGCCGCCGGAAGGTGGCGTGTCTCGGCATCCACCACGAGCACCTGTGTTTGCGCGTCTGCCTCCAGTGCCTGCAGGCCTGTCCCCACAACGACCTTCGTGGCCGCTCCATAGGAGGCAAACTGTACGCCTGTATCCAGCGCGCCTGTAAAATCATCCGCAATTACAAATAAATGTATCATAGGCTCTCCTCTTATCCCTGTCCGGCGGACCTTTCGTCATTTTCATTATACAGGCGTATTTTTTATGCTGGTATGCAGAATCCCTCCGCAAATCGTTTTATTATGAAACACTTAAGAAAATTTGTTGTGTTTTCTTTGTGAATTCGCTATAATAAAGCAAAAATGTGTTTCATTTTTAAACAAAAGAGAGATGAAAGAAAATGCCATCCATCAAAGTACTGGCGATCTCGCCCTATCCCGGGATGGTGCCGCTTTTAACAGAGACCGCGAAAGAATACGACGGCCTGGAGCTGACCATCAGCGTGGGCGATCTGGCCAAAGGGCTGGAGCTCGCGCAGAAAGGCTTCCACGCAAATTTTGATGTGATCATCTCCCGGGGCGGCACGGCCAGACTGCTGAAACAATCCGTTTCGCTGCCGGTCATCGAGATCGGCACCACCGTGTACGATGTCCTGTGCACGCTTCAGCGCGCCAACATTCACGAGGGGCGAGTGGCCATTGTGGGATATTCCAACATCACACAGGATATGGGCATCCTGCGGACGCTGCTGCCATACCAGCTGGACGTATTTACCATACAATCCTCCAGCCAGGCCGTTACCACGCTGCAATACCTGCGGCGGGAGGAATATGCCTCGGTCCTGTGCGATATGGTCACCTACACCGCCGCCAAGGAGATGGACGTCAACGCTTTCCTTATCACCTCCAGCGCCGAAAGCATCCGCGCCGCGTTCGACCAGGCTGTTTTTTTCTGCAGCGCCAACCGCCAGCTGCGCAGCGAAAACCAGTTCCTGCGCCAGCTCCTGCACAAACGCACCAGCCAGACCGTAGTATTCACCCGTGCGGGCAAGCTGGTTTTTTCCACGCTGGAGGACGCCTCCGCAGAGCTGCTGGACATGCTGCGCGAAAAAATCGAGAGCGTGGCCGCCGCGGGACGCATCAAGGTCATGCAGCAGTTCCGCGGGCTGCTGTACAACATTGAAGCGATGCAGCTTCCCTCCGACGGAGAGGCCTATACCGCCTTTTATTTTCTCGCTTCCACACCCCCTGTCGCCGGGGACAAATACGGCATCAGCTACTATAACTGCAGCCAATTGGAGGAGGCGTGCTCCGCCGGTATCTATAACATCACCGGCCTCACCGCCCAATATCATCAAAGCATCCTGCAGGCGGCGGCAGGACGCGCACCGGTGTTTCTGTTCGGCGCCGCCGGAACAGGGAAGGAATATCTGGCGCGCACAATCTACCTGCGCAGCGCGCGTCGCAGCCACCCTTTTATTCAGATCGACTGTAACCTGCTGAGCCGTAAAACCTGGAATTATCTGCTGGGACACCACAGCTCTCCGCTTTGCGATACGGAAAACACGCTGTATTTCCAAAACCTGAACGCGTTGGACGATACGCAGTGGCGCCAGCTTCTGGCCTTTCTGCTGGAGGGACAGACCGCGAAGCACAACCAGCTGATTTTTTCGCGTGTGGAAGCCGGTGACGGGCGCATCAGCGGAGCGGCAATGGAATTCATCAACCGCCTGTCTTGCTTTCCCCTCTGCCTTTCCTCCCTGCACGCCCAACCCGCGCAGGTGGAAACCGCGTTCAGCCTGTATCTGGACCGCCATACGATAGACACCGGCAGGCAGTGGCGCGGCATCGACGCGGATGCGCTTACGCTGCTGCGCCAGTATCCGTGGACGCAGAACTATCTGCAGTTCCACCGCGTGATGGAACGGCTGACGGAACTGTGCACGGATGCACAAATCCGGCTGTCGGACGTTCAGGCCGCCCTGCAGGCGGAGCTTTCCCTTGCGCCCGCCGACGCGGATACGGCGGCCTCCCCCGCCGCCTCTCTCGACCTCTCCCAGCCGCTGGCCCTCATCGAGCGGGAGATCGTCCGAATGGTACTGGAAAAAAGCGGTGACAACCAAAGCCGTGCGGCGCAGAGCCTTGGCATCAGCCGCACCACGCTCTGGCGGATGCTGAAGGCATAAAAAAACGGCATGGAACTTTTGCTCCATGCCGTTTTGCTTTATCCCATGCGTTTACACGTGCCAGATGTCCCGCGCATATTCCAGAATCGTACGGTCGGACGAAAACACGCCTGCGTTTGCCACATTGTGCACACACTTTGCCGCGAAAGCCCGCGCGTCGCGATAGTCCCGGTTGACAGCCAGGCGCGCGTCGCAGTACTCGATAAAATCCCGCATCAGGAAGTAGTGGTCGGGCTTGTGCCAGCTTGCGCCTTCGGTGAGGGAGACATACAGTTCGCGGAACATGCCTGTGCCGCCGTCGGAAAATGTGCCGTCCACCAGGCTTTCCACCACGCGCTTTGCGCGCGGCTCCGCCGCGAGGACGGCGTTCGGGTCGTAGCCGTCCTTCTGCAGACGCGCGATCTCATCGGCGCGGGCGCCGAAGATATATTCGTTCTCCGCGCCGGCCTGCTCTGCGATCTCGATGTTTGCGCCGTCCAGTGTGCCCAGCGTCACCGCGCCGTTCAGCATGAACTTCATGTTGCTGGTGCCGGACGCCTCCGTGCCGGCCGTGGAGATCTGTTCGGACACATCCGCCGCCGGGATGATCTTTTCCGCATAGCTGACGTTGTAGTTCTGGACAAACACCACCTGCATCAGGCCGTTCACGTCCGCATCGCCGTTCACCAGTTCCGCCAGCTCGTTGATATACTTGATGATGCCCTTGGCCCGCACATAGCCCGGCGCGGCTTTTGCTCCGAACAGGTAGACGGTGGGCGCGAAATCCGCGCGGGAGATGCGCCCCTCCTTCAGGCCGTAGTATGTGTCCAGAATGGAAAAAGCGTTCAGAAGCTGGCGCTTATACTCATGCAGGCGCTTTACCTGCACATCCAGCAGGAAGTCTGCGTGAAGCCGCACGCCCTCGTGCTTTTCCACATACGCCGCGAGCTGCCGTTTTTTCTCCCGCTTGACGTCCATGAAACGCGCCAGAAACGCAGGGTCGTCCGCGCAGGGTTCCAGCCGCTTGAGCTGGGAGAGGTCTGTCAGCCAGCCGTCGCCCACAGCGTCGTGCAGCAGCGCCGCCAGTTCCGGGTTTGCCAGCGCCAGCCAGCGCCGTTGGGTAACGCCGTTGGTCTTGTTGTTGAACCGCTCGGGATACAGCTCGTACCATTCGTGCAGAGCGGTGTCCTTCAATATCTCAGTGTGCAGGCGCGCCACACCGTTGGTGGAGTGGGTGGCAAAGATGGCCATACGCGCCATATGCACCATGCCGTCCTCCAGGATGGCATAGCGGGACACCTCGCCCATGGGCACGCCCCTCTGCTCCAGCGTGCGGCGCAGCAGCGCGTCCAGCTTTTTCACATACGGATACACCCGGGGCAGCACGCCGCGGAACAGCTTCTGATCCCATTTTTCCAGCGCCTCGGGCATAATGGTGTGGTTGGTGTAGGCAAAGGTATCGTGGGCCACCTGTACTGCGTCGGCAAAACGCATGCCCGCCTCTTCCATCAACAGGCGCAGCAGCTCGGGAATGGCCACTGTGGGGTGGGTATCGTTGAGCTGTACCGCGTATGCGTCGGCAAAATGGGTGAAATCCCCGCCATGGGCCGCGCGGTAAGCACGCACCATGTCCTGCAGCGACGCGCTGGAGAAGAAATACTGCTGCTTGAGGCGCAGGCGCTTGCCTGCGTCGGTGTCGTCGTTGGGGTACAGCACACGGCTGATATCTTCGGCGGCGTCCCGCTCGCGCACGGCGGCGGCATATTTCTGGGCGTTGAACAAATTGAAATCGAATGCCTGGAACGGCTCGGCCTGCCACAGACGCAGTGTATTGACGGTTTTCATCCCGTAGCCGATGACAGGCGTGTCGTAAGGCACGGCGCGCACGGCCTGCCCGCCGAACTGCACGGTGACGGCATCCTCCTCCCGGCGAACGCTCCATGGGTCTCCAAAGCGCTGCCAGTCGTCAGCGGTCTCTTTCTGGAAGCCATCCTCAAAATACTGCCTGAACAGGCCGTACTGGTACCGGATGCCGTAGCCGTCCAGCGGCACGCCCTGCGTGGCGGCGGAATCCAAAAAGCACGCGGCCAGGCGGCCCAGGCCGCCGTTGCCCAGCGCCGCGTCCTCGATCTCTTCAAACACGTTCGCATCCACACCCGCGTCCAGCAGCATCTGCTGCACCTCGCCCAGGCGGCCCATGTTCAGCAGATTGGCGTAAACGAGGCGTCCCACAAGAAACTCCGCCGAAAGGTACGCCACGCGCTTGCCCGGCGCGCGCTTCCATGCGTCCGCAGCGAGGTCCAGCGCTGCTTTGGACACCGCGTTGTACAGCTCACGGGGCGTAGCCTGGGCAATGGTTTTCCGGCAGTCGGCCGCAAGCACCTGCCCCGTCAGTATCTGAATATCTCTTTTCATGGAAAAACTCCTTTCCTGAACCGCCGCCGCGGGATAAAAGCAATTTATTTTCGCAAATTTTCGTAGAACACCACCATGTTAGCATTGGATACGGATTTCGTCAAGGCGTATTTTGTGATATTTTAATAAAATATTCTTTCTCTCCCATTGCAAAGAGCGGCGGTGCGGGTTATACTAAACAGGATATCGGACAACGAAGGGAGGCGCAGCGCTTGGTGACGATCCGAGACATTGCCCAACGGCTGGGAATCGCGGTGAGCACGGTTTCAAAAGGATTGAACGGCGCGCCGGACGTGAGCGCAGAGACCCGCCAGCTTGTGCTGGACACGGCGGTGGAAATGGGCTATGCGGCCAAGCGTACCCGCAGGCAGGCACAGCCCAAGGTGTGTGTGCTGGTGGAAAATATGGAATACGCCAACATCGGCCAGTTCGGGTACGAGATCGTGGCCGGGTTCCGGCTGGCGGCCGCGGCACGGGGATGGGCCGTGGATGTGCTGCCCACCACGCCCGAGGCGCAGGCGCGCACCAAATACGGCAGCCTGCTGCTGGAGGGCGGATACGGCGGCGCCTTCATTCTCGGCCTGACGCCGCAGGATGCATACATGCGTGCGCTGGCCGGCACGGGCACGCCCACAGTGCTGCTGGACAACTGCGTTCCCAACGCCAGCGTCGGATATGTGGGCACCGACAGTTGGGAGGGCGTGGAGCTCGGCGTGCGGCATCTGGCCGGATTGGGACACCGGAAAATCGCCTTTTTGAACGGCACGCGGGATTCAATGGTGTCTGAGGAAAGGCGGCTGGCTTTCCTGCACGCCACCTGGCTGTGCGGGCTTTCCGCCGACGAACGGATGATGGCCTATGGGTATTATGAACAAAACTGTGCGCGCGAATACGTGCCGCATTTTCTTGCACAGGGCGCGACAGCCATCCTGTGCGCCAGCGACGGCATCGCCCGGGGGGTGCTGGCCGAGCTGCGGCGTCTGGGCCTGCGCGTGCCCGGGGACGTGAGCGTGATGGGCTACGACGACCTTCCGCTGGCCGCCGGCTGCGAACCGCCCCTTACCACCATCCGGCAGGACAGGCTGGCGCTGGGCAAAAGTGCGTTCAGCCTGCTGGACAGTCTGATGAACGGTGTTGCCGTAAGCAAGGTGCTGCTGCGTCCGCAGCTGATCGTCCGGGAGAGCACCGGGCCTGCGCCTGTACGGAAATAGGCCCACGGAAAAACAAAAAAGGCGCTCCGCAGCCATTCCGGCTGTTGAGAGCGCCTTTTTTTGCGCCAGCCCTCCGGCAGGGATGCGGCAAAGGGCCGCCCGGATGGCAGCGTCAGGACGCGCCCGGCGCGCGCCGCTCCGCTTCGGCCCGCAGCAATGCGCCGTCCACCTCTACCGCCACAGCCGATCCGCTGTCCGTTCCCTCCAGCGCGTACACCGCGCCGTACACGCGGCTCTCCCGCCGCTGGGCGGAAAGCGGCCCCGGCACCGGTTCGATATGCTCCAGCTCCGCGCGCGTCAGTTCCCGCCCGGTATCCGCATCGAACACGCAGGAGCGGGCAAGCACGCCCAGATATGCGCCCTGCGCCTCCGGCGCAACGGGTGTATCTGTGACAAGGTAGACTGTCTCTCCGCAAGTGAGCCTGCGGCAGTCCTCCGGCATCACCGCAAAGGCCTCCCCGTATCCCCCGGCCTGCCGTGCAAAGCTGAGGACCTCCGCTTCCGGCGGCAGTACATCCGCGGGTACTGCGCGGCGGAATGTGCCGTCCACCATCACGGCCACAGCGCCGTCCGTCGTGCCGGGCAGCGCCCATACGTTCAGCACCTGCACGGTGCGCCCGCCCTCCGGCAGCCTTTCCTCCAGCCGGGCCAAAGCAGAGAAGGAAAGCGTCACACCGCAGGTATCCACGACGCGCCCTTCCCCGTCCACCGCCGCCAGTGTCTGGATATCGCCCAGCTTGCGCCCCACTGCATCACGCGGCACAGCCTCCCGCAGCGTAATATATTCCACCCCGCCGCAGGTAAAGCGTGCCGGGTCCGCCGGGTCCAGCGTGCAGACGTTCTCTCCATCGGCACAGCAGCCCGTCAGAGCGGCCGCCAGCATGAGGACCGTCCACAGGACGGCGCGTATTCCATTTTGTTTTTTCATGTTTTCTCCACTCCTTTTTGCTTCCGCAGCTGTATCCTAACGCGCAATTCTAAGGAAAGCATAAGGACGGAAAAACACGGCGGCCCTGTACGGAAAACCGTACAGGGCCCTTTAAGCTTTGATTCGGCGCGGCGCCGCATTTACGGCACGGGCTGCCAGCGCGCGTAGAGGTACATGCTGTCCTCCACCGTATCCTGCGCAAAATCCCAGGGTCTGTGCTCACGTTCCACATCCCAATACCAGCCGTCAAAGACATATCCCTCTTTCACGGGGTCCTCGGGACGCCGGACCAGCTCGCCGTAGCGGCAGGTCTGCGCGGGCACCTGGGAACCGCCGTCGGTTTCAAACGTAACGGTGAATCCGCCGCTGCCCGCAAGAAACACGATGGCGAGCGCAAGCGCGGCCAGACCGGCCAAAATCGCCCCGGTCAGCGCCTTCACGGATATCGTCACGCCGCGGTACATATTGTTCGAGCCGCGGTACCGCGGCTCGGGCGCAGTGTCCCGGAGCGCGCCTTCCGAGCGGTGTTCTTCTTCCATGGCGCCCTCCGGTCACTTGCGTACCAGATACTTGCGCATATCGATGGCGCAGGCCACAAGGATGATCAGGCCCTTGATGATGTACTGCAGATTGGACGAGACACTCATAAACGTGAGGCCCACGAAGATAATGCGCAGCAGCACCACGCCGATGATGACGCCGCGGATCTTGCCGATGCCGCCGACGAACGAGACGCCGCCGATGACGCAGGCCGCGATGGCGTCCAGCTCATAGTTCAAGCCGGTGTTTGCCGTATTCGCGCCGATGCGCGCGCCCTCGATGAAGCCGGTGAAGCCGTACATCACGCCCGCCAGTGTGAACACCAGAATGGTGGTGGCAGCGACGTTCACGCCGGAGACGTTCGCAGCCTCGGGATTGGAGCCTACGGCGAACATGTTCTTGCCGAAAGTCGTCTTGTTCCAGACGAACCACATCACGACGGTGATCACGATGGCATACCACACAAAGTTGGGGATGGGGACCATATTGCCCTTGCCGTCCGGCACCGAAAGGATGCTGCCGGTGATGAGATTGGTATAACTTTTATCCAGGCCGGAGATAGACTGCCCGTTGTTGTTGCCCTGCATCAGGTAAATGAGCAGCGTGCCGTACACGATGAGCTGGGTGGCCAGCGTGACAATGAACGGGTGCAGATTGAACTTGGCCGTACAAAAGCCGTTGACAGCGCCCACCAGCGCGCCGATGGCAATGACCGCCAAGATGACGATGGGCACGGGGACAGTGCCGATGCCCGGGAACATCTTATTGGGGTACTCCGCCATCTGCAGCAGCGAAGCCGCCACGCAAGCCGTCAGGCCCACAACGCGCCCGGCCGAAAGGTCGGTGCCTGTCAGAATGATCGCGCCCGCGATGCCCAGCGCAATGGGCAGATTCGCGGCCGAGAGCGAAACGATGTTGATGATGGATTTCATCGACACGAAGTTCGGGTTATAGACGGCAATGCCGATGATAGCCGCAATAAGGAAGATATAGAGCGAATTATCAATGAAAAACTCGCCCCACCAGCGCCGCTTATCCTCCTTTTCCATGGCTTTGAAGTTTTCCAAGCGCTGCTTGATGGTCAGTTTGGCATTCGTTCCCACAGTGATTCCTCCTTATGCGTATTTGGCGGCAAGCGTCATGATCTCTTCCTGCGTCGTGGCCTTTGCATCCACTTCTCCGGCGAGCCGCCCGCCGGACATTACAAGGATGCGGTCGCACACGCCCAGAAGCTCCGGCATTTCCGAGGACACCATGATAACGGCCTTGCCCTCTTTGGCGAGGTTGATGATGAGCTGATAGATCTCGTACTTTGCACCTACGTCAATGCCCCGGGTGGGCTCGTCCAGCAGCAGCACCTCGGGGTCTGTCAGAAGCCACCGGCCCAGGATGACTTTCTGCTGGTTGCCGCCCGAAAGCGAACGGATCTTCGTATCCTGAGACGGCGTTTTGATGCGCATGGCCCGAATGGACCACTCCGTACTCTCCTCCATCTTCTTTCTGCTGAGGTACAGGCCCTTTACCTTATATTTCTTCAAGCTGGAGATGGTGGTATTCTCCTGAATGTCCAAAATGCCAAAGATGCCCGTGGCGCGCCGCTCCTCGGTGAGCAGCGCGAACTTGTTTTTGATCGCGTCGCGGGCACGGCGGTTCTTCACCTCTTTGCCGTGCAGGCGGATGACTCCGCTTTTGCGGGTAGCCACGCCGAAAATATTTTCCAGCACCTCGGTGCGGCCGGAGCCGTCCAGGCCGGCGAGGCCGACGATCTCGCCCTTATGTACATTGAAGGAAACATCGCGCAGCTTGGAATACATGGCCGTCAGGCCCTCCACCTCCAGCAGCACGCCGCCGATCTCGTTGTCCTTGGGCGGGAAGCGGTTTGTCAGCTCACGGCCCACCATCAGCTTGATGATGCGCTCCATCGTCATTTCCGCCGCCGGCTCTGTGGCGACCCACGCGCCATCGCGCATGACGGTCACTTCGTCGGAGATACGCAGGATCTCCTCCATCTTGTGGGAAATATAAATGATGCCGCAGCCGCGGTCCCGCAGCATATTGATGATGCGGAACAGGTGCTCCACTTCCTCCTCAGTAAGCGAGGAGGTGGGCTCGTCGAACACGATGACGTCGGAATGGTACGAGACAGCTTTGGCAATCTCCACCATCTGGCGCTGGGCCACGGGCATCGTGCTCATAATGGTGCGCGGGTCCACATGGATGCCCAGATCATCAAAAATCGCCGCCGTATCAGCGAGCATCTTTTTTTCGGACGTGAAGGGCCCCACCGTGGGATAGCGGCCGAGCCAGATATTGTCCATAACATTGCGCTTGAGTGCCTGGTTCAACTCCTGATGCACCATGGCGACGCCGTGTTCCAGCGCCTCTTTCGAGGTTTTGAAGCTGACTTCCTTCCCATTCAGCAGGATCTGCCCGCTGTCCTTGCTGTAAATGCCGAACAGGCACTTCATCAGGGTGGACTTGCCCGCCCCGTTTTCCCCCATCAGTGCATGCACCGTGCCGCGCTTTACCGTCAGCGAAACATTGTCGAGCGCCTTGACGCCGGGGAAGGACTTGCAGATATTTTTCATTTCGAGCAGAACGCTGTTGTTGTTCTCCATTCGGCCTCTCCTCCGCGTAAAATCTCAGATTCAAGCAGGAAGATAGCCGCCCGTAGAGGCAGCTATCTTCCTGCTGTTTGCTTGATCGGGTCTATCAGCCGGTGTAAACGGCGTACGGGATGCGGATCTTGGCACTGGCATCATCCACATTGTAGCTGTCGGTGCCGTCCATCAGGGCCGCGCCGCTGGTGGCGTTCTTGGCAAGCAGCGCAATGGCCGCCGCCATGCCTTCGGCGTCCTGCTTGATGCTGCCGACCATGCTGCCGGCGGCGATCAGCTCTTTGGCTGCGTCGGTGGCGTCAACGCCGAACACAGGGATGGCCTTGTCCGCGCTGGCGTTGTAGCCGGCGGTCTTGAGCGCTGTGATGGCGCCCTCGGCCATGCCGTCGTTGTTGCAGATGACCAGCTCGACCATGTTGTTATTGGCCTCGGTGTACTCGGACAGAATCGTCGTCATATACTCGTTGGAAGCCTGCGCGGACCATGTACCGTTACGGTCCACCAGGAACTTGTCGGCGTTGTTGGCGTCATAGAACGTCAGCGCCGGCTTGCCGGCGGCCTCCAGCGCAGCGTCGCAGTCCTCGACGGCGTACTGGGTGCGGTATTCGGCCTCGGGGTTGGCGTTCTGGCCCTTAAACATGACATAAGAGATGGTGCCGTCACCGTTCAGGTCCACGTCGTCATAATTCGCCAGCAGATAATCCGCGATCATCTGGCCCTGCATGTGGCCGGCTTCGGCCGCGTCAGTGCCGATGAACGCACATTTTTCATAGCTGTTCACCACGGCGTCGGACACTTCGCGGTTGAAGAAGATCACGGGGATGTCCGCTGCCTTCGCCTTGTCCACGATACCCTGCGCCGCGTCGTCGGAGCCTGTCTCGACGATGTTCACAATCAGGCAGGTAGCGCCTTTCGTGATGGCAGTATCAACCTGCTCGGTCTGGGTATTCTGCTGAGAGTTGGAATCATAGTCCTGGTACTCAACGCCCAGCTTATCCAACTCCGCGTCCAACGCGGTGCGGACCGTGGAAATATATGTGTCGCTGTACGTGTAATAGAAAACGGCGATGGAGCCGTCGGCCGCCGCAGGCGCGGAAGCCGGCGCGGAGCCAGAGGTATCCGGCGCTGTGGAAACAGGCGCGGAAGAACCGCTGCCGCCGCATGCCGCCAGAGAAAGTGCCAGGCACGCCGCCAGAAGGATCGCTAGTACTTTTTTCATACGTTTCTCTCCTTTTCATTTGCATTTTCCCCACACGCCGCCGGAGCCTCCTGCAATGCGGCATGTGCGCCGCCGGGCCTCCCGCCGCCGCAGGCAGCAGGGCCCGCGCATCTGCGCAAGGCCGCTCCGCATGGATTATCCATGCAGCAAAATGTGAAGAAGCGGAAGCTATGCTGCTTCCTGCAACGGTTTGATATTATCATCGTAATTGTAAAAAGTCAACAAAATAATTTGTTTTGATATCTTTTTTTCATAATTATAAAACAAATAAATTTCCATATTTTTCTATAATAAGGTAAAAATTTTCATTATTAGATTATAAACTCAAAAAATGAAAAATATATTTTTATCCTTAAAAATGGATATTTGTTGTATATTTTAAATAAAAACTGACATTTTCATGCTAATTCAAACTGTTTTCTGTACAAAGTGCAGAAAGAAGCTCTGCATAAAAAAGCGGCGGGTATCCCCGCCGCTCAAAAGCTTCTTCATTTGACTGTAATCAGTTCATAGCTGCGTGTGCCCAAACCGATTTTTTCCCCATGCTCCATACACGAGCGCCAATCTGTATTGGGAGAAACATTCGTAAAATGGTCGTGATGGTCACGGGCGCCGCAGGCGCGCAGGTTTTCGTCCAGCAGGCTTCCTGGCATCACGGGCATGCGGTTGCACGCGTCCGCGCACGCTACGTCCAGCGCCACAGGGTCAAAGCTGGCGAACATCCCCACGTCCGGAATGATAGCCGTGTCATTCTCACCGTGGCAGTCGCAGTAAGGCGAAACCTGGTTGACGATATTGATATGGAAAGCCGGGCGGCCGTCCACCACAGCCTTGGCGTACTCGGCCATCTTGCAGTTCAGCTCGTCGTTGGCGGAATCGTTGCCGTTGTATACGGCGTCAAAATTGCATGCACCGATGCAGCGGCCGCAGCCCACACATTTGCCGTGGTCGATGCCCGCTTTGCGGTTTTCATCAAAAGCAATGGCTCCGTGCGCGCAGTTTTTCATGCACACACCGCAGCCCCGGCAAACGCTTTTGTCCACGTCCGGCTTACCCGCGCAATGCATGTCCATCTTTCCTGCGCGCGAACCGCAGCCCATGCCGATATTCTTGATGGCGCCGCCGAAGCCCGTGCTCTCGTGCCCTTTGAAGTGGGACAGCGAAATGAATATATCCGCATCCATCACGGCGCGACCGATATGGGCCTCCCGGATGTATTCGCCGCCGCGCACGGGCACGTCCACCTCATCCGTCCCCTTCAGGCCGTCTGCAATAATGATCTGGCAGCCGGTGGAAAATGGCGAAAACCCGTTTTCATAAGCCGCTTCGATATGGTCCAGCGCATTTTTGCGGCGCCCCACATACAGCGTGTTGCAGTCTGTCAGAAACGGGCGGCCACCCAGCTCTTTCACGGCGTCCGCAACGGTCTTTGCAAAATTGGGCCGCAGGTAAGAAAGGTTGCCCGGTTCGCCGAAATGGATTTTGATAGCGGCATATTTATCCTGAAAATCGATCTGTCCGATGCCCGCTTTGAGGATCAGCCGCTTGAGTTTCTGCTGCAGGTTCGTGCCCGGCAGCGCACGCATGTCTGTAAAATATACTTTAGAGGGTTCCATTCCTGTTCTCTCACTTTCTCTGTTCAGTTGTGTGCCGTGCCGCATCTGCGCGGCGCTTTTCTTCCTCTTTTATCTTAGAGCCGCGCGGCAAAAAAAGCAAGAGGAAAGGCGCGTACCGCGCTCCCGTAAAAGTTTTCTCCGTCCGGTAAAAAAGGGGCTTGACAAAGGCCGGAGGAATTGATATTATATTTAAGCGCCATGATTCTTCTTTTGGGCGCATATAAAGGATATGAAGCTGGCAAGCCGATTTCCACGCTGGTGTAGCTCAGCTGGTAGAGCAGCTGATTTGTAATCAGCAGGTCGGGGGTTCGAATCCGTCCACCAGCTCCATTTATTGAATATGGGAGAGTTCCCGAGTGGCCAATGGGGGCAGACTGTAAATCTGTTGCGTCTTCGCTTCGATGGTTCGAATCCATCCTCTCCCACCAAAAAAGTTGCATTTCATTTTTGGAATGCAACTTTTTTATTTTTGCTGTCATCTCACCGGAAAAAGGCGGTATAAACATGGGAGAAATATTAAACAAAGCAATCGTGTACGCAGTAAAGGCTCATAACGGCCAGGTGAGAAAGGGTACGCAGGTCCCCTACATTCTTCATCCCTTGGAGGCTGCGTCTATTGTAGGCACTCTGACAACGGATGAAGAAGTCATAGCAGCCGCTGTTCTGCACGACGTCGTGGAGGATACCGCCGCCACAACAGAATGCATTCAAGAAGCCTTTGGGGAAAGGATCGCCGCTTTGGTCGCTGCAGAAAGCGAAAACAAACGAGAAGATCTGCCTGCCGGATCGACCTGGAAAATCCGTAAGCAGGAAACAATAAATCACTTGAGGGACGCTTCCATAGAAGTAAAAATGTTAACGCTCGGCGATAAGCTTTCCAATATCCGTTCCCTTTACCGGGATCAGCTTGTTTACGGAGAGCGGTTATGGCAAAGATTCAACCAAAAAGATAAACAGGAACACTACTGGTATTACAAACGCATTGCCGAATGCCTCACAGAACTGAAGAATCATTGTGCTTACGCAGAATACGCCGGGCTGGTAGAAAAAACCTTTAAAGAATGATCCCCTGCAATTATTCGCTGTCCCTGAAGCTCTCATAAAAACCAAAGAGCGGGCTGTCCGCCAGTCTCTTTGGGAAGCTGGTTCCGGAAAACACCAATTGAAACGCGCTGTTTCCTTGGGCGGCAGACAAAATGTCCGACATAAATTTTCTGCTTTGGTTGATTTTGCCGCACCGGCTTGGTACAATAACACCAAAAGGGGGCTTTGGCTATGGAAAACGCAGACAACGGCGGCATCGTTTGGAGCGACCGAAAACGCATCGCATTCGGCCTGCCATGGACTTTTACGAAATATACGCTGACAAAAGAAAAGCTGCTCATCCACACCGGCATGCTGAACACGCAGGAGGATGAGGTGCGCCTGTACCGCATTATGGACGTGACGCTGCGCCGCTCGCTGTGGGAGCGTATGTTCGGCCTTGGCACCATCCATTGTTGCTCGGCGGATAAGTCCACGCCGGAGTTCGATATCGCCTGGGTGAAGGACGCGGCACAGGTAAAGGAAACGCTCTCCGACATGGTGGAGGCTGAGCGCATGGCAAAACGCGTGAGCAGCCGCGAATTTATGACGGACGACGAGGACGGTGAAATGCTGTAACGCGCCGTCCCGCAAAAATATCATTCCGGCGCCGCCGGACGGGAAGACCGTCCGGCGGCGCTTTTGTTTTTTAGAACAAATATTTCTGTTTTTCCGGAAAGGGTGGTTGACTTTTCGTCTCATAAAAGTATAATAAGTTATACAAGTTATATTTTTAAGAATTTTATTAAAGAAAGAGAGGGCTGTTTATGAGCATGAAAATGCCAAAAGGGAAATACATGGCTACTGTCAAGGTAGGCGAAAAAGGGCAGATCGTCATCCCGAAGGGAGCGCGGGAGCTGTTCGGCATTGAGCCAGGAGACACGCTTCTGCTTATGGCGGACGTGAAACAGGGCATCGCCATCGTGCAGAATGACGCATATATGAAATTCGTGGACGCCGTGTTCAGCGTGCAGCAGGAGCCTCCCGTGGCACCGGACGGCGAATTGGAGGCAGAAAAATGAACGTGCTTTCTGTTCGCGGATTATGCAAGCGGTACGGCTCTTTTGCACTGCGGGATGTTTCCTTTGACGTTGCACCCGGTTCCATCACGGGCTTCATCGGCCGCAACGGCGCTGGAAAAACAACAACGCTGAAATCGCTGTTGGATTTTGTACACCCCGACGCCGGCGAGGCGCTGTTTTTCGGCAGGCCGCTGTCCGCGGATGAATTCGGCGTCAAGCAGGCGGTGGGGTTTGCGTCCGGAGGCTTCGGGTTTTATCCCCTTAAGCGCCTGCGCACTGTAACGGATGTAACGCGCCGCTTTTATCCGAGCTGGGACGAGACGGCTTACCGCCGGTATCTCGCGCTGTTCGCGCTGGATGAAAACAAACGAGTGAAAGAGCTTTCCGAGGGCATGAAGGTAAAGTACGCCCTGGCTCTGGCACTCTCTCACCGGGCGCGGCTTTTGGTGCTGGACGAACCCACCAGCGGGCTGGATCCCGTTTCCCGGGACGAACTGTTGGAGATCTTTCTCCAGCTTGCCCAGGACGAAGGCATCAGCATCCTGTTTTCCACGCATATCACCTCCGACCTGGAAAAATGCGCCGACCACATCGTATACCTGCGGCAGGGCGAGGTGGCGGCAGACGCAGACGCGGACGCACTGCGCGCCCGGTACCGCACAGCCGCACTGACAGCCGCGCAGCGGGACGCTGCGCCCGAGGGCCTGCTGCTGGGATGCAAACGGGAGCGGGAAGGCTTCAGCGCTCTGCTGCGGGCCGAGGACGCGCCCCGCCTTGGCGCCGATACCGCGCCCGCATCGCTGGAGGATATTATGGTACATCTGGAAAAGGAGGAGGACGGCGGCCTATGAAAAACCTGATGCGCAAGGAGCTTGTGCTGGCCATGCATCCGGCTTCAATGCTGTTCCTGCTGCTTTCCGCAATGCTGCTCATCCCCAACTATCCTTATTATGTCATTTGCTTTTACACCTGCCTGGGCACCTTTTTCATCTGCCTGACGGGGCGGGAGAACCGGGACATCGAGTTCACGGCGCTGCTGCCCGTGCGCAAGACCGATCTTGTGCGGGCGCGCGTTTTTACGGTGATGCTGATGCAGCTGGCACAGCTCGTGATCGCCGTTCCCTTCGCCGTGTTCAGCAGCCGTGTCTCCGCGGAAAACCTTGTGGGCATGGACGCGAACACCGCGTTTTTCGGATTCGCGCTGGTGCTGTACGGCGTGTTCAATCTTGTCTTTTTCCGAAACTACTACCGCGCGCCGGGCAAGGTCGGCAAGGCCTTCGGTTGGGGCTGCGGCGCCCTTACTCTTTGCATGGTGGTATTCGAGGCCTGCGCCCACACCGTCCCCTTTGTGCGGGACCGCCTGGACACGCCGGACCCGGCGTTCCTGGGCGAAAAGCTCACCTTATTGGCCGCTGGCGCCGCACTGTACGTTCTGCTGTCGGCGCTGGCATTGCGGCGCGCCATGCACAGCTTTGCCGCGCTGGACCTGTGAGCCAGCCTCGCGTTTTGCAGTGTAAAACATCAAAAGGCAGGGTCGTAAAGCCCTGCCTCAGCTTGTCGAAAAAGCTTCGCTTTTACGCGCCTCGGCACTGGCCCTGCGGGGCGTCGCGGGGTTATTTTAAATGAAAAAGGGATTCTCCACCCCTTTTTCAAGCTTTTTCCCCGGACGCTTCTTTTATTTCTTTGCCTTTTTCCGTGCCTCCCCCGGCTCAGCGCCGGCCGATATATAGACGGCGCAGCTCCTCCAGGATCTCCGGATGGGAAAAATCCTGATGATGCACCATATTGATGCGCCGCACCATGCCCGGCTTCTCCAGCGGGACGACTGCCAGGCGGCCCGCCTGCTCGTCCTCGCGGCAGGCGCTGTGGGCGATGACGGAAATGCCCAGATCCTGCGCGACAAGCTCCTTGATGGTGGCGACACTGTCCATCTCGATGATGATATTGAAGTCCCGGATATCCGCCCCGCATTCGGACAGATAACTCTCAAACATCGAGCGCGTGCCCGCTCCCTTGGGACGCATGATGAACCGCTCGCCCTGCAGTGCGCCGATGGCGACGCTGGCACGCCGTGCCAGCGGGTGGATGGGCGACACCACAAGACACAGGTAATCGGTATCCAGCAGCACTTCGGTGTAGCCGGATGCCGGGAACTGCCCGTCCACGATGGCTACGTCCAGCTCGTAGGAGCGCATCATATCATAAAGATTTTTTATGGTGTCCGTAACGATATTGATGTGTACGCCGGGCGTCTGGTTGCAGTATTCGGCCAGCACCTGCGGCACACAGCTTTCGCCCACGGTGTGGGTGATGCCCACCCCGATGTGCGACATGCAGATGCGGCTGTCCTCGATGGCCTGGCGGGCGTTGCGGTATACAGCCAGCGCCCGGCGGGCGTATTTTACCAGAATCTCGCCTTCCGGCGTCAGGCGCAGCTCTTTTTTATCCTTATAAAATATATGAATGCCGAACTCCTGCTCCAGCTGGCGCATATGATGGCTGACAGCGGGCTGTGTGAGCGAAAGCCGCTGTGCCGCCCGTGTGTAACTGCCCGCACTGATGACCTCCAGGAGGGTCTCTATCTTCGCATCAAACATTTTGCTCCCCAATTCATTAAAAAAATTTATACGCATATGAAAAGTCATAATTTGATTTTATCATAGTGTGCGCATATAATCAAGCACACAACAGAAAGAGGTGTGCTTGATGAACATTTTTACCTTGCCGCAAAGCGCGGGCGGCGTATTACTGGGCGTCGCCATTCTGCTGACAGCCGGTTTTTTGATGACGCGCCTGACGCGGCGCCTGCATTTACCCAACGTGACGGGCTATATTCTGGCAGGTATCCTGGTGGGACCGTATGCACTGAACCTGATCCCCGCATGGCTGTCCGGCGGCATGGAATTCGTCACCGATCTCGCGCTCTCCTATATCGCGTTTTCCGCCGGACGGTATTTCCGTATCGCGGATCTGAAGCGTTCCGGCGGAAAGGTGCTGGCTGTCACACTGGCCGAGGCGCTGTGTGCCGCCGTGGCCGTCACGCTGACGATGATCTTCGTATTCCGCCTGTCCGTGCCGTTTGCACTGCTGCTGGGCGCCATCGGCTGCGCCACGGCCCCTGCCTCCACCATCATGACGATCCGGCAGTACCGCGCCAAAGGACCTTTCGTCAACCTGCTTTTGCAGGTGACCGCTTTGGACGACGCGGTGGCCCTGACCGCCTTCAGCGTTTGTACCGCCGTGGTGAACGCGCTGCAGACAGGCCATATACAGTTTGCAGACGTGGCGCTGCCCCTGCTGTGGAATCTGGGGGCGGTGGCGTTGGGGCTGGCGCTGGCCGTGCTGCTGCGTTGGCTTGCCGGGCAGGGGCATTCCCAGGCACACACACTGGTACTCGTCAACGCGGTGCTTTTGTTTTTGAGCGGGCTGTGCTCGACACTGGGCATTTCACCGCTGCTGGCCTGTATGGCACTGGGCGCGGGTTATGTGAACCTGGGCGGCGAAAAGCGTCTGTTCAAGCGGATGGACAAATTCTCTCCGCCGTTCCTGCTGCTGTTCTTCGCGCTTTCCGGCCTGCGTCTCAACATCCCGTCCCTCGCAACGGCGGGCGTTATCGGCGTGGCCTATTTCTTCGTACGCATCGCAGGCAAATATGCGGGGGCCAGCAGCGGTGCGGCGCTGTGCCGCGCCGACCCGTCCATCATCAAATATCTGGGCCTCGCTCTCACGCCTCAGGCCGGCGTTTCCATCGGTCTTGCCGTGCTGGGCCAACGCATGCTGCCTGCGGCCGAAGGCACGATGCTGGCTACCATCATCCTTTCCTCCGCTGTACTGTATGAGCTGACCGGCCCGGCCTGCGCAAAGCTTGCGCTGCTGCGCAGCGGCGCCATCCCCCGCCCTGCAACCCGGCAGCCCGCCCGCGGGCATGGGCGGATGCCGAGCATGCCGGATACGGGCGACACGCAGGAACCGCCTCGCGCGGCGGGATAAAAACGCCGCGCCACCGCAAAAAAACACAAAAACCCCTTTGTCATACGCTTCCTTTTATTGTATAGTAGAAGAGTAATCAAGACGTTTGCTTGGGCTCCGCGCAGTTCTGCGCGGCTGGAAAGGAGCGGTTTGCATTGGTGAGTTTTGCATATACCCTGACCGACCCGATGGGCCTGCACATGCGTCCCGCCGGTGTGATGGCAAAGCGGCTGGCCGAAACGCCCTGTTCCGTCGTCATCCGATGCGGCACACGCAGTGCGGACGCGAAGAGCATTCTGAACGTGATGGCTCTGGCGGCCAAATGCGGCGAGACCGTGACCATAGAAGTAAGCGGTGAAGACGAAGAAGCCACCCTGCAGGAGCTGAGGGAATTTTTCACTGCCAACTTCTGAGCGGCGCGACCCAAACGAAAGCAGAGCGCCCCGGCGGCCTTTTCAGGCCGCGCCGGGGCGTTCTGTTCTGTTTTCCGCTTTTCTGCCCGGCGGCGGTCAATCCATTTCCCCGCGCAGCACACGCAGGCATTGAGCCCCCTCCGGCGTGACGGGAGGCGGCAGCAGAGCCGGGCGGGCCAGAAAATAGCCCTGCACATAATCCACGCCCAACGCAGCCAGAGCCTCCAGCTCGGCACGCGTTTCCACACCCTCTCCTACCAGCGCTATGCCTCGCACATGGGCGTAGGACACCAGATTTTCTACCAGCTGGCGCTTGTCGTCGTCCTGGTCCACGCCGCGCACGATGGCAACATCGATTTTCACATAATCCGGCTGCACAGCCAGCAGCATGGCCTCGCCGTTATAGCCGCTGCCGTAATCGTCCAGCGCCAGCTTTCCGCCGCTGCGCATCAATGCCTGCATTTTTACCGCCTGAAGATCGGCGTCTATGCGCGTGACCTCCGTCAGTTCCAGCACGACGCGGGACAGGTAGTCCCGGTATTCGCGATGAAACCGCGCCGTATCCTCGGGCAGCATGGCCTGGTTGGAAAGGGAGTTGATGAATACGCGGCAGCCCTCCGGGACGTGCCCTGCACGGCAGTGCGCCGCGAATGCGCCCATAGCCGTATGCCAGGTAAGAGTCTCCACCGCGCGCAGCTTGCCCTCCTGCCGCGCCAGTTCCAGCACGGCCAGCGGCGAGGACAGCTCCGGCGTGCGGGGGCGCATCAGCGCTTCGTAAGCAAAAATGCGGCCCGTGCTCACCTCTACGATGGGCTGGAAGTGGTAATCCACCAGCCGCTGCTCCAGCAAACGGTGCAGCACGCCGCGGCTCTGCACCAGATAGGTGTCACGCCGGTATGCCTCGCCGTCGAATTCCGCAAATTCGCCCTTGCCGCTGTTCTTCACCTGGTACATGGCGAAATCCGCATAGCGCACCAGCTCGTCGAACCGGTCGCTGTCCGCCGGATACCAAGCCACGCCGCCGGAAGCCCGCACCGGCTGGCGCACGCCGTCGGGCAGCGTAAGCGAAGCCCGCGTCATACGCTGGCACAGCAGGGCGATCTGCCCGCGCACTTCTTCCTGTGTGTCATAACCGTGGAACAGCACGAAGAACTCATCGCCGGACATGCGTGCCACAAGGCAGCGTTCCCCGTCGGGGCTGGGAAGGCTCGCGGCCATACAGCGGATATAGGCGTCGCCCATATCGTGGCCGTAGGTATCGTTGATATACTTCAGGTTGTCCAGATCCAGCATCACCAGCGCACCCACACACGCCGCCTGCGGCCCTCGGGCCAGCAACGCCAGCGCCATACGTTTGAATGCGCGGCGGTTATAAAGCTCGGTGAGCACGTCGTGGTCACGCTCGTATTCCATGCGTTCCAACGACATCCTGTCACTGGTGATGTCCTCGGCCAGGCCCGTCCAGCGGGAACTGCTGCGCAGCAGGCGCATACGCACCCAGCGCACGCCGTCCGGCTCCGGCATGCGGAAAATGTATTCCGTATGCTCGTCGTCGGTTTTTTCCCGTTCCGTCACATAGACGTGCAGGGCATCCATCGCTCTCTCGAAGGACTGTGGGCCGCGCACGGTGCTCGCCAGCTCCGGACGGCCGAATACGTCGAAAAACTGGTCGGTGAGGAACAGCGTGCCGTCCCGGCCGTCCACCTCAAAACCGCCCATGCGCACGCTGGCCATCTCCAGGATCTGGGTGAACTTGCCGCCCGCGCGCAGCACTTCGTCGCTGAGCGTCTCGATGGAGCCGGCCAGTGCGTCCAGCTCTGTGATATCCGTTTTTTGCAGGCGGGCGGGAGCCGCCGGGTCCGTCGCGCGCACTTCGGCCGCCAGCTTGACGATGGGCTGCGAAACCGAACGTACGGTGATCAGGATCGTCACCAGACTGGTGAGAACGATGGATGCCAGCAGCGCCAGCATAATCAGCAGCGTATCGTGCTTGAGCGCGAACAGCGTGCGGCCCGGCACCGCCCCCAGCAGAACCCACTGATCATCTGCAAAAGGCGTGTTCGTATTGTACAGGTTCAGCACGGCGGAGCAGACGTACATCTCCTCGCCGCCGCCCCGCTCCAGCGTGTAAAGGCCTGCGCTCTCCTTTTCCAGATATACGGTGCTGAACCCGGAAGCCGCCAGATAGACAGGACCGCTCACCACCTGCGGCCGGACGGATGCTTCCGGGTCGGCCGCGCCGCGCACGCCCAAGATGTAAGCGCTGCCGTGATCCTCTGAAAGCTCGTCGTAAGGCAGCAACCGCAGCAGGTAGTCCTCGAGGATATCCACACCCAAAACACCGTACACCGTTCCGTCGGGCGCGATGAGCGGAACCGAATAAGAGATCAGACGGATGTTATCGCCGCTCAGCGTGTGCGGCGCAGCCCAATAGCCCGCATTTTCCCAGCCAAGGGACGGGTCCTCCACCGCCGCGTTGTAGGGTCTTATCAGGCAGGCATTGGCCCGCGCGGTGTCCCCCTCCAGCACGAACATCGGCTTCCAGTTGCTGTCCATGGCGATGCCGAGGCCGCGCACCAGTTCCAGCGGCGCGCGCTCCAGCAGCAGATCGCCGTTGCCGGCGCTGGTGTGGGCGGAGGGGTCTCTGTCGCGCAGGTAAAGCCCGGGCAATTGCAGGCTCTCGCTCAGTTCCTGCGGGAACGTCTGCGTGTTCAGTACGACAAAAGCCCCCGTCACGCTGTTTGTACGCATCAGAGAGACGAGTTCCGGCGCTGCCTGTTCCAGAAACGCGTTGTACTGGGCGGGGTCCGACGCCAGCTCTCCAGGCGTGACGGAGCCGTCCTGCACAAGGCCCTCGTACAGCTCGCCCAATACCTCCTGCGTCAGGCTGAGGTTGGACCAGCGGCGCACCATATCGTCTTCCAAATAGCCCGCCCGGCTCTGTACGCGCTGGTCCAGCACCGCGTATGCATTTTCGTCCATGCGTTCCAGCAGGCCTGAAAAATAAACTCCACCGATGAGCACGGCCACCTGGACCGTCAGCAGCAAGCATATGGGCACGAGCAGGCGGCGGCGGATCGACCGCCCATGCCTGCGCCTTTTTTCCCCATTCATCCGCTGTCCCGCCTTTCCAGCCATTATCTGTCTGTCAGCCCGCGATGCACATCTCCAGCGCCGTGCGCGTCTCCTCATACCACGCCTCGAAATTTTCATCCGTTACAAACTGCGCGGCCGCCTCTTCGTGCGGCATGCCCTCCGCCGTCAGCGCAAGGAACGCCTCGCGGTCCGCCCGTGCCTTTTCCACCATGGAATCGTTGAGGATGGCACGTGCCGCAGTGCCGTTCCTGAATGCTTTTGTAGTGTACATCTGGTTCTCGCCCGTCATGCCGATAGCGTTCGTGATGATGGCGCGCATTTTGGAACTGGCGCCTGCCGCGTCCATCGCCTGTTCCACAAACGTCATTTCATTGGCTTCTTTTTTCACCGGCACATAGCCGGAACCCAGCGAAAATTCCAGATTTCGCCCGGCTTCTGTGAACCACTTGAGAAATTCCACCGAAGCCTCAACTTCCTGCGGAGCGGCATTCGTCACAACAAGGCCCGCGCCCTGTTGCACGGCAAAATCTTCCCCGCCCTCGAATTTAGGGCATGGGTAGGCGCGCATCTCGATGGGATAACTCTCGGTATCGCTGAGGATGCATTCATCCGGGAAATAGGCAGCGCCCGAGGAGGATCCGACGCAGGCGATGATATTGCCCATTTTGATGTCGTCGCTGCGAAAGCGCCCGGACGCGCCGAACCAGCCGTTGATGAACGGCACATAGTAATTGTCCCACAGGCGGCGGACCACATCTTTATCGAAATCCAGCACCGGTGCGCCGTCCTCCACACGCAGAAGCTCCACGCCCAGCTGGCGCGCACCGATGATCATGTAATTGGCAAACGCGTCGCGGCCAAAAAACGCCTTTCCGTCGTCCGAAATATCCGGCGTTTGAGCGTCCGTCCACTCATAATATTGGCGCGCCGTCTCGGTAATGCCCTCCACAGTGGCAAAGGCGCTGTCATCCGCGCCCGTGGCAGCGGCGAATTTTTCCCAATCCGTCGCATTCAGCATCAGCAGCTCCACGGATTTTGCGATGGGGAATATCTTCAGCGTTCCCTCGCCCGAAAACGCGCCTTCCTCCAGATAGCCCGGCACATATTCAGCCAGCTCCTCGTCCGTCAGGTAGGGACGCAGGTCCGCCACAAGGCCAAGCCGGTCCACCGCATAGGCAGTGTCGGCGTAGGCGGCAAAAATATTGGGCACCTCCGGCGCGCCCACCTCCCGGTTGGCCGCAGCCAGCACGCTGGTCTCCAGATCCGTTACGGTGGCCTGGCTGGACTGCTGTACCGCGATGCCCTTTTCCCGGCCCACAGTCTCGTTGAATTCATTGACAAGATCCGCAAACGCCTGCTGCTGCGGGCCGTTGTAATAGTGCCAGACTGTCACGGTGACGGGGTTTTCCGGGCTGAACGCAGCGGAGCCGGACGCACCGGAGGCACACCCTGTTAAAAACAGCGCCGCCGCAAGGCACAGCGCCGCGATGCGTTTTGCATGCTTCATAAAAACTTCCTTTCCCGCACGCCGCGTCCGCCGCCGGCTGCGCGCAGCACGGGCCCGGCCCGCCGCTGCTTTCGTATGTTCAATTATTCTACCATATGCGACACAAATAAACTACATCTATTTCCGTACGTGCATGCGAAAAAGAAATAAACCCGTGCAAAACCTGTACAATCGGGCCTTTGCGGTGTATAATATAGTGGATTCCATCGCGCGGAGGCCCCGCGCGTGCAGTAAAGGAGTGATCGGTTTTGATCAAGTTCTACAACCCCCTTGGCAAGGTCTGCATGACCAGCGACTATTTCGCGGGCCTGGTGGGCGCCGCCGCCCAGAGCTGCTACGGTGTGTGCGGCATGGCCACGGGCGGCACGTCCGACAGTCTCAAAACCATCGTGCTCGGCACCAATTATCCCGACAAGGGTGTACGCGTCACAGAAGAGGACGGCAAGCTGGTGATCGAGCTGCATATCAAGGTGACCTACGGGCTGAACATTGCGGCCATCGTGCGCAGCATCACTCATAAAGTGAAGTACGCCGTGGAGGACGCCACTACTTTGAAGGTGGAGCGCATCGACGTTTACGTGGACGACATCGTCTGAAGCGTGCCCGTCCGGGCACCCGGCCGCCGGCCGAAACATTGTTTGAGGTGAAGAAACGAAATGATTACTGGTTTGACTTTGAAAAACAGCATCATCTCCGGCGCGAACAACCTTTCCAACCGCCGCGCCAAGGTCGACGAGCTGAACGTTTTCCCCGTGCCGGACGGCGATACCGGCACCAACATGGGCATGACCATCGGCGCCGCGCGGGCAGAGCTTCTGAACCTGCCCGACGACTGCACCGTGGAAAAGGCCGCGCAGGTAACGGCCAGCGCCATGCTGCGCGGCGCGCGCGGCAACTCCGGCGTTATTTCCAGCCTGCTGTTCCGCGGCTTTTCCAAGGCGCTGCAGGGCAAAAAAACAGCCGATGCAGAGGACCTTGTGCAGGCGCTGGAAAAAGGCGTTGAGGGTGCATACAAGGCCGTGATGAAACCCACCGAGGGCACGATGCTGACGGTGGCCCGTGTGGCCAGCGAGGAAGCCGCGGCCAGCGGCATCGCGGACGCGGTGGAGCTGTGGCAGCTGGTGTGCACCGCCGCCCAGCGCGCGCTGGACAACACGCCCGAGCAGCTGCCGGTGCTGAAAAAGGCCGGCGTTGTGGACGCGGGCGGCCAGGGCCTTGTGTATATCTTCGAGGGCATGCTCTCCGTTTTTAAAGACAACCATATCATCGCCGCTGACGAAGCGCCGGAGAAGAGCGCCAAGCTCTCCACCAGCGGCGCAGGCAAGGGCGTTTACACCGACGACCTGATGAAGGTCGAAGACATCAAAAACGGTTACTGCACCCAGTTTCTGGTGAACAAAAACGACGGTGCCAGCAGCAATAAGCTGCGCGCCTTCCTGGAGAGCAACGGCGACAGCGTCGTGGTCATCGAGGACGATGAGGTCATCAACTGCCACGTCCACACTGCGGACCCGGGCAAGATCGTCAGCCATGCGCTGCAGTACGGCTACCTGACGAATTTCAAAATTGAAAACATGCACGAGCAGTTTCTGTCCCGCCAGGCGCAGGGCGAGGGGCTGAAAAAGCAGGCCGCCGCCGAGGCCGCGGATACGGGCAACGAGTTCACCTACGCCGCTGTGGACAACGACCGGGCGTTTGGCTTCGTGGCCGTCGCCGCAGGCGAGGGCCTCAAGGCCATCTTCACCGACCTTGGCGCTGACGCCGTGGTGTCCGGCGGGCAAACGATGAATCCCTCCACGGCCGATATCGTGGCCGCTGTGCAGAGCGTGCCCGCCAAGACGGTGTTTGTGCTGCCCAACAACAAAAACATCATTATGGCCGCCGAGCAGGCCCAGGGCATTGCGGACCGCACTATCGTCGTGCTTTCCACCCGCACCATTCCCCAGGGCATCACAGCTATGCTCAACTTTGACCCGGACGCCTCCGAGTACGAAAACGCCACCAACATGATGCAGGCGGCGGACAAAGTTGCAACAGGCCTTGTCACCTTTGCTGCCCGCGACAGCGATTTCGACGGCCGCAAGATCAAAAAAGGCGAGATCCTGGCGCTGGAGAACGGCAAGCTGGTGGCCACGGGCACCGACGTCACCAAGGTGACGTACCGCCTGGCGCGCAGCATGTGCAAAAAAGATACGAATTTCATCACCGTCATCTCCGGCTGCGATGTCAGCGAGGAGGACGCCGCCCGCACCACTGAGCTGGTACAGGCGAAATGCCCGGCAGGCATCGAAGTCACACACCTGAACGGCGGCCAGCCGGTGTATTACTATATCATAAGCGTGGAATAATAACCTTCCGGCCGCCGGCGCGGCCGCGCGCTGATGCATCCGCGTACATGGGATTGCTGTGCCCGCCGAATGGTTGCGGGACAGTACGTGGGACTGTGCGCTTAGCAACAGGATATGACCAGAAATATAAGCGCCGCCGGAATCGGCGGCGCTTTTTTTATTCACTGCTCACTGCCGTGAATGCCGCGTACCCGGTATCCACGTGCATACCGCAGAAAAGGAGGGCGCAGGCTTGGATATCCGCTATTTAAAAGGCGTTGGGGAAAAACGTGCCGCTCAGCTCACCAGGCTGGGCATCCGCACTGTGGACGACCTTCTGGGCCTTTACCCCCGGGATTATGTGGACTACTCCCACCCCTACCCTGTTGCCGGCGCCCCCTATGACGTGAAGTGTGTGGTGCGCGCCACCGTATACGGCAAAAACGGCGGCGCGCGCATCCGCGGCGGCCGCCAGATGGCAAAGGCAACGGCCGGAGATGATACAGCCGGTTTAATTTTGACCTATTTCAACAATCCGTATGCGCTTCAAAAGCTGGAAGTCGGGCGCGAATATCTGTTCTTCGGCAAAGTGGGCGGCACATTCACGGCACGGGAGATGGTGAATCCCGTAATGCTGACGGTAGAGAGCGCCGCGGCCTCGCCACTGGTGCCTGTGTATCCGCAGACAGAGGGCGTGAGCAGCGCGTACCTGGCCAAGTGTGTGCGTGCTGCATTTGCCGCCGCACCGGATATCGAAGAACCGCTGCCCGCCGCGCTGATCGAAAAATACCGCCTGTGCGGCAAGGCCGAGGCCTTGCAGAAGATTCACTTCCCCCAGAGCCGGCAGGACGTGCAGGCTGCGCGGCGGCGGCTGATCTTCGAGGAGCTTCTGGCGCTGCAGCTGGGCCTGCTGCTGCTGCGCGGACGGGAGGCCGCACACACGGGCGCGCCCATGCGCCCGGCGGACCTGTCCCCTTTTTGGAACGCACTGCCCTTCGCGCCCACCGGCGCACAGCGGCGCGCAGCACAGGAGATTTTAGCCGATTTGGGGAAAAAGACGCCCATGAACCGGCTTTTACAGGGCGACGTGGGCAGCGGAAAAACGCTGGTGGCGGCGGCGGGCGTTTACGCGGCCGCGCAGAGCGGCTACCAGAGCGTGCTCATGGCCCCCACCGAGATTTTAGCGGCACAGCACGCGGACACGCTGGACCGCCTGCTGGCGCCGCTGGGCATCCGTGTGGCGCTGCTGACGGGCAGCGTGAAGGGCGCGGCGAAAAAGGCCGCGCTGCGGGCCATTGCCGCGGGTGAAGTGGAACTGGTGGTAGGTACTCACGCTGTGCTGAGCGCGGGCGTGGAATTCGCGCGGCTGGGCTTTGCGGTGACGGACGAGCAGCACCGCTTCGGCGTGCGGCAGCGCAGCCTGCTGGCCGCCAAGGCCGACCATCCCCACCTGCTGGTGATGAGCGCCACGCCCATTCCCCGCACGCTGGGGCTTCTGATGTTCGGAGACCTGGACATCTCGGTGCTGGATGAACTGCCGCCCGGGCGCACACCCGTCAAGACCTATGCCATCACGGGCAAAAAGCGCGCGGACATGTACGGCTTTGTGCGCAGGCAGCTGGCCGCCGGGCGGCAGGCATACATCGTATGCCCCGTCATCGACGAGGGAGAAAACGACATGCAGGCCGTCACCACCTATTACACGGACGTAGCCCAGCCCCTTTTGGAGCATTACCGCGTGGGACTGATGCATGGGCGGCTGAAGGCCGCGGAAAAGGCCGCCGTGATGGACGCCTTTAAGGCCGGTGCGCTGGACGTGCTGGTGTCCACCACGGTCATCGAGGTGGGCGTGGACGTGCCCAACGCCAATATCATCGTGATCGAAAACGCCGAGCGGTACGGCCTTTCGGCACTGCACCAGCTGCGCGGGCGCGTGGGACGCGGCAAAGGCGAAGCGTACTGTGTGCTCATCAGCGACCATGCGACCGATGCGGTAAAAAAGCGGCTCTCGTTTTTATGCCATACGAACGATGGCTTCGAAATCGCAAAATTCGATCTGGAAACACGCGGGCCGGGCGACTTTTTCGGCAGCCGGCAGCACGGCCTGCCCACGCTGCGCATCGCGGACCTGATGGCCGACAGCCGTGCATTGTATGCGGCCCAGAAGGAGGCTCTGGCGCTCGTCGGAGCGGACCCGGCGCTGCGCAGCCCCG
>JABLTT010064594.1_pt1 | contig 39039 bp, 41 predicted proteins | sample 7160061 | NCBI WGS metagenome assembly JABLTT01 (sample SAMN14651232, study PRJNA627086) | human gut metagenome | isolation source: feces | host: Homo sapiens
GACAAGCTGCAGAAGAGCACCGGACTGGATCTTCGCGTATTTGAGGATGCTATTACCTTTAAGATCGCGCTTATGGTAGCCAAATACATGAAGTATATGGAAAGTCTGGATTATTAAAATGAGGTCGGGGAAATGATAGAACTCAGTCATGTGAACAAGGTCTACAGCGAGGGAAACCGGGCTGTGAAGGATCTGAGCCTGACCATAGATGACGGAGAATTTGCCTTTATCGTAGGACGCAGCGGCTCGGGAAAGAGCACGCTTTTAAAGCTCCTTTTAAAGGAGCTTGAACCTACCTCCGGGCGGATTGTGGTCAACGATATGGATCTGGGGAAGATGCCCCGAAGATATGTTCCGAAATACCGAAGAAAATTAGGTGTGGTCTTTCAGGATTTCCGTCTCCTGAAAGACCTTACTGTCTTTGAAAACGTTGCATTTGCTCAGAGAGTCATTGGCGTGCCGGGAAGGGTGATCCGTGACACCGTGCCAGAGATGCTGCGTCTTGTGGGGCTTTCTGCTAAATACAAGGCATATCCGGCTCAGCTTTCCGGAGGAGAGCAGCAGCGTGTGGCCATTGCCAGGGCATTGATCAACCGACCGGAGGTTCTTCTGGCAGATGAGCCTACAGGCAATTTAGACAGCTTTAACGCCCATGAAATTATGCATCTGCTGGAGGAGATCAATCAGCGGGGAACCACGATGATCGTGGTGACACACAGCCATGAGATGGTGCAGCAGATGAAAAAACGGGTCATTACCATGGAACGCGGGGCAGTGATTCAGGATGAAGGCGGATCCAGATAAGAAAATGAGGCGCTTAAGCGTCCGGACGGGTCTGCCGGAAAGGCATAATGATTAAAAATGAGTACATTTTGGTATTGCCTGAAACAGGGCATTGCTAATATATGCAGAAATATCTTGTTTTCGCTGGCATCCATAGCGACGATTTCTGCATGTATTTTTTTATTCTGCCTTTTTTTCTCACTGGCAGCCAATGTAATCCATGGTGCCAGGACAGCACAGGAAACCGTGGGAATCTCTGTTTTTTTCGATGAGGGGATGACAGAGGATGAAATTCTGGCAGTGGGAGAAGAAATAAAAGGCTGGGAAGAGGTGCGTCAGGCAGAGTACACCTCAGCCGAGGAAGCCTGGGATACGTTTAAGGCCCAGTATTTTGAGGGGGCCGAGGATTTGGCAGAAGGGTTTGAAAACGATAATCCTCTGGCAAATTCTGCTTCCTTTGAGATTTTTTTAAACGATATTTCCGATCAGGAGTTGGTTGCAGACCGCCTGGAGGCCATGGATGGGGTGCGCCGGGTGCGGTATTCCAGTACTCTGGCAGCAGGATTTACGAGCGTTGGAAAGATGATCGGATTGATTTCAGCTCTGATCATCGGCGTTCTTCTTGCGGTAGCTGTTTTTTTGATCAGCAATACTATTTCTGTGGCAGCGGCATTCCGCAGGAGGGAAAATGAGATTATGCGCTATATAGGAGCCACTAACTTTATGATACGGGCACCCTTTCTGGTAGAAGGCCTGCTTCTGGGACTTCTGGGAGTTCTTGTGCCTCTTGGGGGCATATGGGTTCTCTATGAAAAAGGAATGTTGTATCTGGAAGAAAATTATTCCATGATCACAGGTCTGGTTGAGCCCCTTGCGCTGGGAACCATATTCCCCTATATGACAGGGGGAGCTTTAATGTTAGGCGTCGGAATCGGACTTTTAGTAAGCTTTGTGACGATCCAGCGCCATTTGAGAGTTTAGGCAGGATAAACGAGGGCATATGAGAAAAAAGAAGATAGTAGTTTTGGCAGCAGCGGCCGCCTTGACCTTGGGAACGGTATTTTCCTCCTATGCCACTAGTAAGGCCATAGAGGATGCGAAGAAAAAGGTTTCCTCCATGGAGGAGGAAAAGAAAAAGGTAGAATCCACCTTAAAGGAGCTGGAGGGGAAGAAGTCAGATACAGCGGCCTATGTAAAGGAGCTGGATCGAAATCTGTCCGCCCTGGCAGGGGAGCTTACAAAGCTGGAGGGAGATATTTCCCGGAAGGAAGAGCAGATAGAGGAAGCGAAAGCGGAGCTGGAAACAGCCAAAGTTACGGAGAACCGCCAGTATGAGGATATGAAACTGCGAATCCAGTATATGTATGAAAATGGTCAGACCGGCCTGTTGGAGTCCATGATACAGTCAGAGAGCATTGCAGAGCTTTTAAACCGGGCAGAGTATGCCAGCCAGATTACATCCTATGACAGGAAAATGCTGGAGGAGTACAGAAAAACCAGGCAAGAGGTGGCTTTAAAGGAGGAAGCTCTTAAGACGGAGCATCAGGAGCTTCTTACGCTTCAGGATTCCACGAAGGCAAAGCAGAGCTCGGTAAAGACACTGATGGCTTCCAAGGAGGCAGAGCTGGCTTCCTATGAGACGAAGATTGCTTCTGCACAGGGAGAGATCGACCAGTATAATGCGGATATCAAAGCACAGGAGGAGCATATGGCCCGGGTGGAGGCGGAGATACGGAGAAAGGAAGAGGAAGCCAGAAAAGCAGAAGAGGCCAGAAGGGCTGAAGAAGCCAAGAAAAATCAGTCTTCTGCTGGTGGGGATAGTACGGTAAAAAAAGGGAACACTAATTTTATATGGCCCTGTCCTGCAAGCGGACGGATTTCGTCCGCGTTTGGGGACCGGAGTTCACCGACCGAGGGAGCTTCTACCAATCATAAGGGAATTGACATTCCGGCACCGTCCGGTTCCTCCATTGTGGCGGCAGCAGATGGTAAGGTAGTGATCTCTACATACAGCTATTCGGCCGGAAATTATATTATGATCGATCATGGCGGCGGGCTTACTACCGTATATATGCACTGCTCTCAGCTTCTTGTGAAGGAAGGGGAGACCGTAAAACAGGGACAGACCATTGCAAAGGTGGGATCGACAGGATATTCCACAGGGCCTCATCTGCATTTTGGCGTCCGGTCCGGCGGAAGCTATGTAAATCCTTCCGGTTATGTAAGTCCGTAAAGGGGCATACAGTGTAACAGGACAGAGAGGCCCCTTAAAGGCCAGATAGGAGACAAAAAGTGGAAGATCAAAGATATGACAGACAAAGTGAGAGAGGAAAGGCGGCAGGAAGTCAGAACCGGTTCTGGATGGGAGTTCTTACGGGAGCTCTCGTCATGGCATTTGTGGGGCTGATTATCGTAGGCATGTCTGCGGGGATCTACCTGTTCGGACGGCGGGTGATCAGCCGGCAGCCTCAGCCCGGTGCTCCCTCTATTACGGAGGAACCTGCAAAGAGAGTGGATTTTGAGCAGGTAACCTCAAAGATGGAGATGATCCAGCAGATCATAGACCAGGTATTTCTCTATGACGAGGATGCTCAGAATGTAGAGGATTTTATCTACCGCGGCATGATGGCAGGCCTGGATGATCCTTATTCTGTATATTATTCCGAAGAGGATTATAAGCTGATGCAGGAAAGCACCAGCGGCACTTATTCCGGAATTGGAGCCATGATCAGCCAGAACCGCACTACCGGCCTTTGTACAGTGGTAAAGGTATTTGACGGCTCTCCGGCTCTGGAGGCAGGGATGCGGCCGGGGGATGTGGTCTATAAGGTAGAAGATACGTTAGTAGCAGGGGAAAGCCTGGATGTGATTGTGAGCAATTATGTAAAGGGGGAAGAAGGAACTCCGGTGCACATTACCGTATACCGGGCAGACGAGGACGCCTATGTGGATCTGACTCTTACCAGAAGGAAAATAGAGGTTCCTACTGTGGAGTCCCGGATGCTGGATGAAACAACAGGTTATGTGGCTGTGAGCGAGTTTGATCTGATTACGGTAGACCAGTTTAAAACAGCCATTGATGATCTGACGGCAGAGGGGATGAAGCAGCTGGTGATCGATCTGCGGAATAATCCCGGAGGTATATTAGACAGCGCCGTAGCTATGGTGGACTATCTGATCCCGGATGATATGACGGATTTTAAGAAGGGAGAGGGAAAATCTCTTATTGTTTATACGGCTGACCGAAACGGAGAAGGGGAAACCTATACCGCTTCCGATGGCCACGCGGTGGATCTTCCCATTGCCATTCTGGTAAATGGTGATTCTGCAAGCGCTTCTGAGGTGTTTACAGGTGCGATGAAGGATTATGGAAGAGCGGTCGTGGTAGGAACTACCAGTTACGGAAAGGGAATTGTGCAGAATCTCATTCCTCTGGGAGACGGTTCTGCCATTAAGCTTACGACCGCCCACTATTATACGCCGAGCGGTTTTGATCTTCATGAAAAAGGAATTGCGCCGGATGTGGAGGTTCCTTTGGATGAATCCCTGAGAACGCAGGCAGTGATCCGCCCGGAGGATGACAATCAGCTTAAAAAGGCTGTGGAGGTTTTAAATAACGGGCAGTAGGATGAAAATAAAAACGGCAGTGCCGGATGGACTTGAAAGGAAGTCTTACGGTACTGCTGTTTTTATGGTTTTTGGAGGATGGTTTGCTGTACGGTTTATGCGTTCTTTGAAAAATACTCCCGTGTCAGCCGGACTGTCGTTCCGGACAGCAGGAAGACGGCGATCAGGTTGGGAATGGACATAAGGCCGTTAAAGGTATCGGCAATGCTCCATAAAAGCCCCAGATCCATAGTGGCACCGGGAATGGATACCAGAGCGTAGATTACCATAAAGGGCTTTATAAAGGCCGGGGAAAGGAGAAATTCCACACATCTTGCGCCGTAAAGCCCCCAGCCTAAAATGGTGGAGAAGGCAAAGCAGCACATGGCGATTGCGGTGAAAATGGACACCCAGTTTCCGTAGGTAGAGGTAAAGCCCAGGATCGTAAGCTCTGCTCCGGCATCCTGTCCATAGGTTATGGGAATACCGCTGCAGAGAATTACCAGAGCAGTAAGGGTACAGATCACAATGGTATCTGCAAACACCTCAAAAATACCAAACATACCCTGATGGACAGGATCATCTGTATCCGCACAGGCGTGGGCAATAGAGCCTGTACCCAGTCCGGCCTCATTGGAGAAGATGCCTCTGGAAACGCCGCGCTTCATACTGGTAAAGAAGCTTCCTACCACGCCGCCGGTGACAGCAGAAGGAGAGAATGCTCCCTGGATGATTGAGGAAAATACGCTGGGAACATTTTCCAGATGGAGAAATACCACACCCAAAGATAGAAGGATGTAAAGCAGGGCCATAAAGGGAACCAGCTTTTCCGCTACACTTCCGATGCGCTTGATGCCGCCAAGGAGCACCAGAGCGACAGAGACAGCCAGAAGGATGCCCATAACCAGATTAAAGGTACCGACAGCAGAGTCAGGCAGGATGCCGTAGCCTGTGAGGGCAGACCGGACAGCGGTTGTGATGGTGTTGACCTGAGTGGCATTTCCGGTTCCGAATACAGTAAGGATGCCGAAAATGGAAAAAAGATAGGCGAGCCACATCCATTTTTTCCCAAGTCCATTTTTGATATAGTACATGGGGCCTCCGGCCAGGTCGCCGTCCGGATTGGTTTCCCGGAAATGGACCGCCAGAGTAACCTCGGAAAATTTGGTGCACATTCCTAAAAATGCGGAAATCCACATCCAGAATACAGCACCCGGACCACCGATGGCAATAGCTCCGGCTACACCGGCGATATTTCCCGTACCTACAGTAGCCGCAAGGGCAGTACAGACTGCCTGGAAGGGGGTAATGGCGCCTTCGGAGGCATCTTTTTTGTTGAACATGCGGCCCAGGGTGGTGCGGATGGCATAGGGAAAGCGGCGGATCTGGATAAAACGGGTGCGAAGGCTTAAGAAAAGCCCTACTCCGATGATGCAGATCATGGCCGGTACTCCCCAGATAAAGCTGTTTACAGCTGCGTTTACGGAAGTAATAAATTCAATCATGATTATCCTTTTTAACCCTTTCTTTTGTACTGCATTTCATTATAATGGTAAAGTTTGCCTTATGTCAAATGATATAGAAGAAAAAGGGATATTTATACAACCTTAATACAGGCATTATGGATACTTATGCCGCATCGGGAGTCCCTGTATGAGCCGGAGGAAAGAAATCTGGAAGACTGTTGGAAAATAAAAAAAATGAAACATGCATAAAGGATGTATAAAGAAAATCGCTCCGCCGGTTGTTGGCGGAGCGATTTCGTGTTACACTAAAAAGGCACGGTTTGGGAAAAGATTCCTGGCCGGAGATTTTTGTACAAAAAGGGGAATTTGATTATGCCAGTGTTTGATTTTAACCATACGCCGGAAGCGGAAGATACAAAGGGAGCAGAGTGTACATACAGTATTTTTTATTCGGATGCTCCTCAGGCAGCGCCGGAGCAGCCGATTCTGGTGTTAGACACAAAAGGACAGCAGTGGGAGCATCACACCTGCGGTCTCTTTACCAATCCTGTAAGGGGAACTGCTTTTGAGTTTAAGGATGGAGGCGAAACGGTCAGCGGAAATATTTTAAAAATAGACGCCCGGTTTGTAAGCCTGATCCGGTGGCTGGGAGAAAACCATATCAATGTGCGTCTGTCCGGAGAGAACAGAGAGGAGGGCTATTCCGTTTACCGCATCCGTGAAACAGCCTTTGGGGGAGGAACCAAGCTTTCAGCAGAGGACGGCTTTTTGCAGTTTATGATTGAGCGTCTGTTTGCCAGCAGTGCACCTTCTGAGACAGAGGAGGAAGAGGAAAACGAAGAAGGAGACGATATGAAGCTTACCAGCCTCCAGAGCATTACCGATTTTATGACCTGTGCAGGAAAGACCCTTCCGGATCACATCCGTCTCTGGGCCAGAAGAAACCTGGCAGTGGCAAAGTCACATGAGGTATCGCCGGAGGAGCGCCGCCATGCTCAGAGAGCGCTGTCTATTATGATGAACGTGCGATGGAAGCATGATTATTTTGAAGCCATTGATCCGGTAGAAGCAAGACGGATCCTGGATGAGGAGCTTTACGGCATGGAGCGGGTAAAGCAGAGGATTATCGAGACCATTATCCAGATCAACCGTACCCATACGCTGCCCGCATATGGTCTTTTGCTGGTGGGGCCTGCCGGTACGGGAAAATCCCAGATCGCCTATGCGGTGGCAAGAATCTTAAAACTGCCCTGGACAACCCTGGATATGAGCTCCATCAATGACCCGGAGCAGCTGACAGGAAGCTCCAGAGTCTATGCCAATGCAAAGCCGGGAATTATCATGGAGGCATTTTCCATGGCAGGAGAGTCCAATCTTGTATTTATCATCAATGAACTGGACAAAGCGGCTTCCGGAAAGGGAAACGGAAACCCGGCCGATGTGCTTTTAACCCTGCTTGACAATCTGGGCTTTACAGACAACTACATGGAATGTATGGTTCCTACCTCAGGCGTATATCCCATTGCGACAGCTAACAATAAGGAGCAGATTAGTGCGCCCTTAATGTCCCGTTTTGCTGTGATCGATATCCCGGACTATACATTGGAAGAAAAGAAAATCATTTTCTCAAAATTTGCTTTGCCAAAGATTCTGCGCCGCATGAGCCTGCGCAAAGAGGAGTGTATCCTGACCGAAGAGGCTCTTGATACCGTAGTGGAGCTTTACTCAGATACAAGCGGAATCCGTGATCTGGAGCAGGCTGCGGAGCATATCGCTGCCAATGCCCTGTATCAGATCGAGGTGGATCATCTTAAAAAAGTAGTATTTGACGGAAAAATGATCCGGGAGCTTTTGGGATAATAACGTTTAGTCCGCCTCGTCCTTTTCCGGCTCAAGGAGTTTTGAAAGAGTTTCATTCAGAGTCCGGGCCTGTTCGCCCAGCTCCCGTATACAGGAGGCTTCCGGAACCTCAATATCATGGATCAGTGTATTGCGCATTTTTCTAAGAAATGCGATCTGATTCAGGCTGTCTTTGTCAAAAAGCCCGGTCCGTTTCAGGGCGTTGATATTAAAGACGCTTAAGGAACGGGAGCTGCGCTTGGTGACGCGGTTTAAAAGAGCTTCCAGGGGAACCCATTGACTGAAAAAGGCGCTGATGGCTTTAAGACGTTCCTCATCTTCTTTAGAGCCGGCAGCCTTTAAGGACTGGTAGGCCAGATACCGCTTTTCATTTCCGCTGATGATCTGGTCAATAATCTGCTGGGAAATGTTCCGCTTGTCCTTTTCAAACTTGACTGCCTTTAAAATAGGGCCCATGTACTTTACGTCCAGCAGCTTCAGGCTGGACAAAAGCCGGAAGAGCAGCTCGATATTTCCCATCCGCAGTTCGATATCCTCCGGGCGGAAATTGCTGCTGAGGTAATTGTAAAGATAGGAAGCAAGCTCATACTGGTTGTCAAAAACAGCATTTTTGCTGCGAATCCGTTCATTTCCTGCGGCCTGCAGGCGCTCTAAGGCGATTTCTCCTGCAAGGACAAGACCGTTTAACTCGTCTAAGATGGCAAGCTCTTCCTGGGAAAGCGTACCCTGAAGGGGTTTGTAGATTAAGTCATGTTCTACCTCAGACCAGGCGTGCATCAGGACGGACGCTACCTGAATCTCAATTCTGGCCCGACAGTAGCGCTTTTCTGAGGGCTGTACCAATTCTTCTCTCAGATAGACCCGGTAGTGGTTGGCCCAGTAGCCGGAAAAACGCTTATGATAAGTAGGAGGCTTTGACTGCTCCGGGAACTGCTTGCTTTCCAGAATGTGGAACTGGTCCCGGATCAGCTGGTCTGCCTGAAGGCGGTCTCCGGGGAAATAGAGGGAAACCCGGACACCGCAGAGGTCGGCGATGTCCTCATAGATTTCCTTTATATTCCGGTAAGGAACCGGGCGCTTGGCATTGCGGCGGAGCACCTTGCTTTTTAAGCGGCCCGGATTTTTGGCCCGGTAGGTAACCATGGCTCGGATACCGGAGGAGCGCAGTATGGTTTCCAGCTGACCGGCTGCAAGACGGCCTACGGATTCGTAGTAGTTAAATTTCTTTTTGTAGTTTTCAATAAACTGGTTGATCAGGTCCATTGATTTCTCCTTTTTGCAGGCCGTATCGGTCGTAAGGCTCCTTTGTTAATTTAAGATACGTTCATCATACCATAGGAAAAAGAGGAGCGCAAGCGGCTCGGTTTACCGCTTCAGTTTCTTTTCCACACAGGCAATGGCCTGATATAAAAGCCAGGAAAGCAGACACAGAACCATAATGGAGGTCATGAGCACAGTCATGGTAAAGGTCTGGGCGGAGTAGGTGATCAGATATCCCAGTCCCGCCCGTGCGGAGAGAAATTCACCGATGATGACGCCGACCAGGCACAGGCCGATATTGACCTTCATGTTATTGATTACCATGGGGAGAGAGCCTGGCAGAAGAACCTTAAAGAGTACGTCTGTTCTGGTTCCTCCAAGGGAACGGATCAGGCGTATTTTGTCTTCATCGGTCTGACAGAAACCATTGTACAGAGTAAGGATCGAGCCAAAGAGAGCCACGGAAACAGCCGCTGTGACAATGGTGGTGGTATTATTTCCCAGCCATACGATTAAAAGCGGAGCCAAAGCTGATTTGGGCAGACTGTTTAAAAGAACTAAGAATGGCTCTAAAACGCTGGCAGCAGAGGGGCTGGCCCAGAGAAGCAGGGCACAGACCAGGCCGGCTGCGGTACAGACAGCAAAGCTTATAAGAGTCTCCATAAGGGTAACGCCTGTGTGGAGAAAGATGGTTCTGTCGGCAGTCATAGAGATTAGGCATTTGAGGATCAGGCTTGGACTGCTGAAAATAAACCGGTCGATGAGACCGAAACTGGCTGAGACCTCCCATAAAGACAGAATCAGAACCAAAAGAAGGATGCGCCAGATACGGATCATACTCCGGCGGCGCAGCTGGTCGGTCAGGTATTCCTGCTGGGCTAACGAGGGGGAGAGTAAGGGATTATTCATCTGTTTTCAGCTCCTTCCATACAGCGTTGAAATATCCGGAAAATTCAGGACAGTTACGTCTTTTTAAAGGTGTTACACAGTCATCCGGGAAATAGATGGGAAGGATTTTTTTGATTCGTCCGGGCCGGGGAGTGAGAATGATGATCCGGTCTGCGATGCTGATGGCTTCTGAAAGATCGTGGGTCACAAGAACGGCAGTTTTTTTAGTGCTCCGTAAGATGGAACTGATATCATTACACACAGAAAGCCGTGTCTGGTAATCCAGGGCAGAAAATGGCTCATCTAAAAGAAGAAGATCCGGTTCCAGCGCCAGGGTACGGATCAGAGCGGCCCGCTGGCGCATCCCTCCGGAAAGCTCAGAGGGTCTGGCGTGTTCAAAGCCTTCAAGGCCGTAGGCTGAGAGCATTTTCCTTAAGTGTGCAGTTGTCTTTGGGGTAAGGCGGTTCTGGATTTCCAGTCCCAGGGAAACATTGGATAAAATATCCCTCCATGGGAAAAGATGATCCTTTTGGAGCATATAGCCGGTATCAGACGGCGACTGGCGCAGCGGATGGCCGTCTAAGAGGATCTGCCCCGTATCAGGTTTGGACAAACCACAGAGAAGAGAAAGAAGGGTGGATTTTCCGCAGCCGGACGGGCCGACCACGGCTGCAAATTCACCGGGAGACAGGGAAAATGATATATCAGAAAGAGCCAGCGTTTCTCCTTCCAGCGTATGGTAGGAAAAGCTGACTCCGTTTACATCCAGTTTGGGTGTCATTTTGTAAAATCTCCTTTCACCTAAGTACGTCTTTGATGTAGTATACGCGAAAGGAGACAGGATGGTTCAGATCTGGTTTACTGGGAAGCAGCGCTTTCTGATGGAACTGTTTCTGGTGCTGCCGGGGCAGAGGCATCTGCGGCTGCTTCATTTTGTGTATAGCTCCAGGTCACGGGAGTGGGCCGTGAGGTATCAAAAATTTGAGAAGCGTCAAAGAGATCGGACAGCCGTTTTTTGGATGGATCTGTCTGGATCATATCCTCATAAAGACGGTATCCGTCCAGGTTCCGTCTTGCCATCCGCAGATGGTCGCTTCCCTTTTGGATCCAGGCGGGTTTGCTTGCATCCACATTGCAGAAATACCGGAAGCCCCTGGAATAGAGGTATTTAAAACGGTAATTATCCTCTGTATAGGGCCGCCAGTCTGCCACATCATTGCCGTTGGGATAGATGTAGATATCGGTTGGCCCGATAAGAGATTCTACCTCTGCTTCCCATTTGTCCGTATCTGTATAGAAGCGTTCGTCGCTGATTTTGAAGGTTTCTCCGGGTACGGAGGAAACGCCCATCCACAGATGACCCCAGCTGTGGCTTGCAAGCTCCCAGCCATTGTCTCTTAAACACTGAGCTACCTTTGCAGCCTGCTCTCTGTCCTGTTCATAGTCCGGACTGTCACTGTAGGAAGCAGCAGTGCGGTAGCCTAAAATCCCCTCATAGCCCGTAAAGGCGATGATCGCTCTGGCACCTTTATAGGAAAAATCGGGGTGTTCTTCGATGAAATCTTCTAAAATCGGGATCAGGTCATAAGGGCCGGTGGAAATGGAGCCGTCTTCCATGACCATTTCCGTGGTGGGTTTTCCGTCCTCTCCGATGACGATCCGGCGTGCAAAGCCGTCATTTTCCATATAAGGATAATAGCATACGTCATCCTGGGACATGACCAGAGGTTTTTTGCCCTCAGGAAGCAGGATTTCTCCCCAGGAGAAAACGGCATTTCCATTTTCATCTGTAGTCTCAGAGGCAATATCCCGGATGCGTACCAGCACATAACCGTCCTCATAGAAAGCATCCAGCATTTTTAAAAACTCATCCTTTGTAGTCATGACGGAATTGTAGCCGGGAGTCCGGCTGTCGCCGTCAAAGGCTTTGGCAGTGTCCATGATAAGAGAGTGGAAAAATACATGGGGAACGTTCTGCACATCAGCCGGTACGAGAGAAGCCTTTGCTTCCTCATAAGAAGCAATCGCTTCCAGGGCAGCCGGATCCTCTGCCAGAGAGGAGTCTTCTTTAATAAGAGCAATAGCCCGGTCATAGTCATAGCCGGCAGCGATATATGCGGCCTGAGCAAGTGTGCCGGAGGCCGGGGAAGAGACAGGCTGTGCCGGATCTTCTGAGGATGTTTTGGCTGTACTGGAGGAGGCGGAAGCAGATGATATGGGCTGTCTGTTTAAGACAAAGCGGGTCAGTGCAAAAACGCCTGCTGCCAGGGCTGAAAACGCCAGAAACAGTGCAAGTATAATAGGAAGATGCCGGACAAGCTTTCTTCGCTGTCTGCGGGCCTGTCGGCGTCTGAAATCATTTCGGCTCATAAATTGTAAATCTCCTGTTTGAATGAAAGTAAAATTGTATCAATTTAATTATAACATAAAATTCAGGAAATGAAAGTGATTGAAATTTGATGGAAGCCGTGGTATGTTTAAAACAGAAATTACCAAAAAAACGGCGGCTGCCTTTTGACGCAGCAGAGCTGGCTATGAAAAGGAGATAAAATTATGGCAGAAATGGTAAAAGATCCAAATTGCGCATACTGTATGCAGGGAGAGCTGGCAGCAAAGTTTGCCTATCCGGTCTGCGAGATGAAGACAGGCTTCCTTTATGTATTTAAGGAGCAGAGCAAAAAGGGAAGAGTGATCCTGGCTCACAAAAAGCATGTCAGCGAGCTGATCGATTTAACGGATGAAGAGAGAAATGATTTCTTTGCAGAGGTGGCTCAGGTGGCAAGAGCCGTACACAAGGTATTTCATCCCGATAAGGTAAACTACGGCGCATATGGCGACACAGGCTGCCACCTTCATTTCCATATTGTTCCCAAATATAAGGGCGGAGAAGAGTGGGGCGGCACCTTTGAAATGAACAGTGGAAGAACCATTCTTACAGACGCTGAGTATGAGGAGATGGCAGAGGCCTTAAGACAGGCTTTAAAGGAAGTATAGAAACACATAGTATAAAATAACCTCTGGCAGCGGCAGAAGCCGCAGCCGGGGGTTTTGTCTTTTTGGATGCGACATAAAGCGTTTGTCCGGTTTCATATATTAGGCAGAGAGCAGCAATGTTTGGAGGAATCGTGTATGAAACGGACAAAAGCAGCAGGCTTTTTGCTTGCGCTTCTTATGATGGCAGGACAGGTGACAGCAGCATTGGCTTCTGAACCGGAGCTGGAGCTTCCGGTCGGGGTGCCGGTCAGAGAGGTGACCAGAGAAACTGCGCAGATACAGGCAGAGGCGGGAAATGGGGCAGCTTCTCAGACAGCAATCCAGATATCAGCGCCTTCAGCCGTTCTCATGGAGGCATCTACGGGACAGATCATATATGAAAAAGGGGCGGATGACAAAAGAAGTCCGGCCAGCGTTACAAAGGTCATGACGCTGATCCTGATTTTTGATGCCCTGGCAGAGGGGAAGATCCAGCTTTCCGATGAGGTAGTTACCAGCGCTCATGCCAAGTCTATGGGCGGCTCCCAGGTATTTTTGGAGGAAGGGGAGACGCAGACGGTGGAAACACTGATTAAATGCATCGTGATCGCATCGGGAAATGATGCTTCTGTAGCCATGGCGGAGTATATTTCCGGTACAGAGGAGGCCTTTGTACAGCAGATGAATGAACGTGCCGAAGGTCTGGGGATGACAGGAACCCATTTTGTGGACTGCTGCGGTCTTACAGAAGATCCCTCCCATGTGACAACTGCCAGAGATATTGCTCTTATGAGCCGGGAGCTGATCAATCAGTATCCTCAGATCCATAATTACTCAACAATCTGGATGGAAAATATTACTCATGTGACCAAACAGGGGACAAAGGAATTTGGCCTTTCCAATACAAATAAGCTTTTGCGGATGGCAACGAATTTTCAGGTTACCGGCTTAAAGACAGGCTCTACCTCTCTGGCAAAATACTGTCTGTCAGCCACGGCAGAGAAGGATGGGGTGCGTCTGATCGCTTCGATCATGGCTGCTCCTGATTTTAAGGCACGTTTTGCAGATGCACAGACGCTGCTAAACTATGGCTATGCAAATTGTAAGCTTTATGAGGATAAAGAGGGAATCACACTTCCGGAAATTCAGGTAGAAGGAGGAATTAAAAGCGGGGCAGGGTTGGTTTTGAACGGTACATTCAGCTATCTCAGCCTTAAGGGAGAAGATCTTTCATCTGTGGAAAAGAAGCTGGTTCTCTCCGAGTCCCTTCCGGCTCCGGTGGAGCCGGGCCAGAAGGCTGGGGTGCTGGAATATCGGTTAAACGGAGAGAAGATCGGAGAGGTGGATGTAGTGACCGCAGAGGCGGTGCGGGAGGCGCAGTATGGAGATTATCTGAAATGGATGATAAAAGTATGGAGGCTTGAGAAGGCCTTTAACTTTTAATATGTCTCTAATGGAGGAAGCACGTAATCAGGAAGGGGACAGGTATAATGACCGCCATTTCTTTTAAGAGTCTCTGCCTTGGCGGCGTCAATGATGTCAGGGCGCTCCATGGTGCGGATCGCAGACAGGGCAATCATCTTTCCGGCCGTCAGGAGTCCCTTATGGGCAATGGGGCTGCAGGTTTGGGCCGTCATCTGCCAGGTGTGCCCCACATTACCTGCGCAGCAGGCGGCAACCCGCAGATTTAGGGTAGGAACTGCATAGCCCACATCCCCTACGTCGGTAGAGCCGGCAGCCTGGATGATATGGTTCGGATCGAAAGGATGGATCTCACTGTCTAAAGGCCTGGACAGAATTTCCTCAAGCCTGTCTTCTCCATAAATCTGAATGATTTCGTTACGGATCATTTCCCGGGCGGTATCATCGTAAGAATCCAAAAACTGTCTGGCCAGCCGGTAGTCCTCCTCGGTCCATTTTGGTGCGCCTACCTCCTGCATACAGGCATCTGCGATCTGGGCCAGAGCTTTGTTGGGGATGTATTCGGTAAAGGCCATGGACAGATTATAATTCATGGAGGTGCCAGTCATGAGAGCGGCCCCCTTTGCTACATCAACAACACGGTTGAACAGTTCTGTCAGCTGGCGGACATAAGGGGAACGCACTTCGTACCGTACGGTAGAGCGATCCTGTACTACATTGGGGGCAGTGCCGCCGGCATCAATGTAGGCATAATGGATCCGGGCTTCCGGAATCATGTGTTCCCGCAGATAATTGCAGCCTACGCTCATCAGCTCTGCAGCGTCCAGGGCGCTTCTGCCCAGATAGGGGGCAGAGCCGGCGTGGGAAGTAACGCCTTTAAAGTGGAAATTGGCTCCCATGATCGCGTTATTGTGGGAGTTGTCCACCTGATTGATGGAGTCCGGGTGCCAGGTATAGACAAAATCCACCTGGTCAAACAACCCGGCTCTGGCCATGAACTGCTTGGAACCGGCTCCCTCCTCTGCCGGGCAGCCAAAATAGATGACCGTGCCGTCTTTTTTGAAAGTTTTCAGATATTCCTTGACGGCAATGGCAGCTGCCAGAGCTCCGGCACCCAGGGCGCTGTGTCCGCATCCGTGGCCAGGTGCTCCCTGGATGATCGGCTGTCTGGACGGGCAGGCAGCCGCCTGGTTTAAGCCGGAAAGGGCATCATATTCTCCCAGAATACCAACGACCGGTTTTCCGCATCCATAGGAGTAAGTTCCCTGAAAACAGGTGGGGATACCGGCCAGACCGGTTTCTACCGTAAAATTTTCATCCTTCAGAAATTGGCAGAGCAGTCCGGCAGACTGATATTCATGATATGCCAGTTCGGCAAATTCCCAGATCTGATCATTGGCCTCGATGATACGGGCTGATTTTTCTTCGATAATCCTTTCGATAAATTCCAAGGTTTTCATAGGTACTCCTTCCATATACAACATCATAATATCTTTCCCAGAAATTCTCTGGTTCTGGGGTTTTGCGGATTCCGGAACAGTTCCTCCGGACTTCCCTTTTCCTGGACGATGCCGTCTGCGATGAAGAAGATGCGGTCGCTGACCTCCCGTGCAAAGCCCATTTCATGGGTGACAATGAGGATGGTCATGCCGGAGCTGGCAAGATCCCGGATTACGTTCAGCACCTCCTTGACCATTTCCGGATCCAGGGCGGAGGTGGGTTCGTCAAAGAGCATGATCTCCGGCTCCATAGCCAGAGCGCGGACGATAGCCAGCCGCTGTTTCTGGCCTCCGGAGAGCCGGTTGGGATATTCGTCTTTTTTGTCTGAGAGACCTACCCGTTCCAGCAGACGGACAGCGGCGGCTTTTGCCTGCGCCTTTGGAATCTTTTTTTCCAGAACAGGGGCGAGGGTGACATTGTCTATTACCTTCAGATGAGGGAAAATATTAAAATGCTGGAAGACCATGCCCAGATGCTGACGGTATTGGTCTACGTTGACAGAACGGTCCGTGATATTGGAGCTGCGGAACAGGATGGTGCCGGAGTCCGGGGTTTCCAGCAGATTCAGGCAGCGGAGAAAGGTGCTTTTTCCTCCGCCGCTGGGACCAATGATAGAGACTACTTCGCCTTCGTAAATAGTTTCAGAGATCCCTTTCAGGACTTCCAGCTTTCCAAAGGATTTTGTTAGATTGTTTACCTGGATGATGGGCCGGGCTTCGGCACAGATTTTGTTTTCAGCGTTCATTTTGTTTCATCCTCCATTCAGCATAAGCCATAATCCGGCCGAGTATTGTGGTCACCAGCAGATAGATGATGCCGGCAATGATAATGGATTCCACCTGCCGGAAGGTAGCGGAGGCTACGGTTTTGTATGAGGTGGTCAGTTCATTGATAAAGAAGACAGACGCCAGGGAAGCCTGTTTGATCATAGTGATAAATTCATTTCCAAGGGCAGGAAGGATATTTTTAACTGCCTGAGGGAGGATAATTTTGGTCATGGTATTCCGGGCGGTCATACCCAGGCTGCGGGCTGCCTCCGTCTGTCCGATATCTACGGCTTGGATGCCGGCCCGGATGATTTCCGATACGTAAGAGCTGGCATTGACGATCAGGGCGATGATGATGCAGGTGGAGTCAGGAATTTTGATTCCGGTGGCTCTGGGAAGGAAAATCCAGAAAAAATAGAGCTGCAGAAGGATTGGTGTTCCCCTGAGAACCCAGACATAAAACTGTACGAACCACTGGAAGGGTTTGATGCGGGAACGCCGCATGATGGCTAAGAGGGTGCCCAGTACGGTGCCGCACAGTACGGTGATGGCGGCCAGACATAAGGTTCCCGTCAGTCCCTGTATGTATACATAGCTGTATCGATTCCACATTTTGATAATCGTTGCCCACATATCGGAAGTCACCTTTCTTTCATTTTCTTATATTATGTTTATCCCTGCAGGGAACAGGATGTCATAATCCCAGAGTTTTTGCATATTCTGTGTATTCCTCATACCATTCGTTATATATGCCTGAGGTTGTGACTTCATCAATAATCTCATTGATCTTGTTTAAAAGAGCCGTTTCTCCTTTGGGGATTCCGATCCGCGTTCCGGAAGTGCTCTCGTCAACAACAAAGGAAAAATCGGGTACAATGACCATACCGCTTTCTGCATTGGCTGCGATAAAAAGCTCTGCTGTCTTTTTTTCAGTCACAACTGCATCTGCTTTTCCTTCCTGAACCATTAAAAAACCGTCGGTGGTAGCAGATACCCGCTTCAGCTCCCTGCAGTCCGGGATCTGTTCTGTGGCAAAGAGTTCCTGAAGGGAGCCGCTCTGGCAGACTACGATTTTATCAGTCAGATCGTCAGCGCTTTTGATTGTGTCGAGATTCTCACTGCGAATCATCAGACCATAATTGTTGGCGTTATCCTCATCAAAACGGTAGCCTTTTGACATTTCCATAGCCTCTGCGCGGGCCGGGGTATAGGCAAGGGCCGAAATCGCCAGATCGTATTTGCCTTCGGTAACGCCGGTTAAGACTGCGGAGAATTCCAGAGGAACGATCCGGCACTCTACCCCCAGCTTGTCGGCAATATAGCGGGCTAACTCAACGTCGGATCCAACGTACTGTTCCTCTCCCTGTCTGGAAGGATCGATAAATTCATTGGGAGCGAAATAAGGTTCCATGGCTACCTCGATATATCCGCGGGCCAGGATATCGTCCAGACGGCTTCCTCTATTGCTGCCGGCAGTTTCTTCAGAGGAGGCTTTGGCAGCTTCAGAGGAAGCAGATATGGTATCTGGGATCGTATCTGATGGCAGGGTGGGGGCAGAACCTATGGCAGAGCAGCCACTTAGGATGGTCAGAGTGGCTGCAGCGGCCAGTGCGGTTAATGTCTGAACTGTTTTTTTCATAATAATCCTCCCTTTTAGCGGTTTTGTAAGGCTTTAGCATAAGGATGATGCCAAAACTTTAGCATAGTAATGTGATACAGTGATAATTAGGAGAAATTATATATGAACAGAGAGTATTTGTCAAGGGGTTTATTGAGAATTTTTCGCTGCTTTTTTGGAGAAATCCATTGTCACAAGTTCGCTATAGGGGACTTCTGCCTTTAATTCCCCCGCTTCCTCCAAAATCCGTTTTAACAGCGTAAAGCTGCTTTCTTCAAAGACCGTATCCTCCTTCCAGGTATCCTGGGACTTGTAGCGCTCTACAATCAGGGCCAGCTTATCCATCGGTGTTTCCTTAAACTGCGGGGAAATGACTCTGGCGATTTCCTCAGAGGTGTGACTGTTTACATAATCCAATCCCTTTTGGATAGCATTGGTAAAGCTTTGGATTACCTCTGGATGCTGTTTAAGATAGCTTTTTCTGGCACTGTAGGCTGTATAGGGCACATAACCTGATTCTGTTCCAAGAGATGCCACCACCGCGCCGTTTCCTTCCATCTCAAGGGTTGTGGCGAAGGGTTCGAATTCGACGGTATAATCAGCGTCACTGCTGGTAAATGCCGCAGCAGTAAGGCCGAAGCTGATGCTTTGGTCAATGGTCAGGTCAGAGGAAGGGTCCAGACCGTTCTTTTTTAGGATATATTCAAATACCATTTGCGGCATACCGCCAGCCCTTCCGCCCAGTACCTTCTTTCCTTTCAGATCCTGCCATCTAAAAGTTTCTTCTGCCCGTCTGCCTACCAGAAAATTCCCGGCCCTCTGGGTCAGCTGTGCAAAGTTGATGGCGGGGTCATCTGAGCCTTCCTGATAGACATAGATACTGGCTTCTGATCCCATAAATCCGATTTGGGCGTCACCGGAGATCAGGGAGGTCATAACCTTGTCAGCACCTCCGGCGTTTACAAGAGTCAGATTGATGCCTTCCTCTTCAAAATATCCCAGTTCAATGGCTGCATACTGAGGGGCGTAGAAGACCGAATGAGCCACTTCGCTCAGGGTGAGCTCAGTCTGCCCGTCAGAAGAAGCTAAAGACCGGCAGCCAAAGAGGGACAGTGCAGCGAGAGTCCCGGCTGTAAGCAGGGAACAGAGCCGTTTGGAAGAAATAGTATACATAAGGGTATCTCCTTGGATAGGGTTTCATACTGTTATTGTATTGCAGGTTTTCATTTATGGTGAACCGGGGCTTTTCTTACGGGGGGTTATCTGGTAAAATAAAACAGGCACTGTCAGTCATGGCAGTTTAAATGAAAAACAGGAGAATATACAAAATGGAATATAAAATGATCGTTCTGGATCTGGACGGAACTTTGACAAACAGGGACAAAATCATTACTCCCAGAACAAAGAAGGCCCTTATGGATGCGCAGGAGGCGGGAAAGATTGTAGTTCTGGCTTCCGGACGTCCCACAGCCGGGATTAAGCCTCTGGCAGAGGAACTTGAGCTTGCAAAGTATGGAAGCTATATTTTATCCTATAACGGCGGCATGATTACAAACTGCGGCACAGGGGAAGTGGTGTTTTCCTCTCTTCTCCCGGCAGAGTCAAATGTGAAGATCATCCGTCTGGCAGAAGAGCATGGTGTGGACATTCTGACCTATGAGGGAGAGGAGATTATCACAAATAATAAGGAATGTCCCTATGCTGTCAAGGAATCAAACATTAACCATCTGCCTCTGCGACAGGTAGAGGACATGAAACGCTATGTTTCCTTTCAGGTTCCCAAGTTTTTGATGCTGGATGATGGGGATTATCTGGTAACTGTAGAGCCGAGGGTGAAGGCGGCTATGGGACGTGATTTCAGCCTTTACCGCTCAGATCCGTTTTTCCTGGAGATCATGCCAAAGGGAATTGACAAGGCTCAGTCCCTTGGGCGGCTTTTAGAGCGGCTTGGCATGAAGCGAGAAGAGATGATTGCCTGCGGAGACGGCTATAATGATCTTACTATGATCCGCTATGCCGGTCTGGGCGTTGCCATGGAAAATGCGGTTCTTCCTGTGCGCAATGCAGCGGACTACATCACTGCCTCAAACAATGAGGATGGAGTGGGACTGGTGGTGGAGAAATTTATGCTGGGATAGGGAGGAGCATATGGCAGGAAGGAAAATAGATATATATCAAAAAGCAGCTATATGGATAGCTCTTTTTGCAGGAATTCTTATTTGCTGGTCATTTATCAAATTTCCTGATAATATGAAAAATTTTAAAAGACAGGAATCAGTTGCGGTATTGCCGGATCAGGTTCGTAAATTGGATGATAAAACAAGGGAATACAGGTTTGATTTTGATGCTGTGGAGGAAGGAATGTGCCTGTATTTCATATCGGATCTGCAGAAAGTATGGATATATCAAGATGAGAAGCTGATTTACAGTACAAATGACGATATTATGTCCACAGGAAAAACATCAGGGAAATTATTTCATTTTGTTGATATACCTTCAGGGCAGAGTACAATTACGGTAACAATACAGACAACAGATAAAAATATGGCTGATGGACCGGCAGAATTTTTGTTTGGAGACTGCAAATCGATTTTTAGGGACAGGGTGGTAGAATACCTGCCGTATGCAGTGGTTTATTTTATGATTTTATTGGGAGGAGCAGCCCTGTTTTTCTATTGGCTTATTGTACGAAGGTATTTGGAGGATGATAAAACAGGATTATACTTTGCGTTATTGCTTACGGTAACAGGACTTTGGTTTTTAAGAGGAAGCGATTTTATAAACGTTTTATTTTTAAATGATGCAGCCCTTTATTTCAGCGGCTATATTCTGTTTTTACAGATTCCGTTTTTACTCTTTGAATTCTCCCTGCACTATTTACAGATTCCATGTAAGAGATGGATAAAAAACATGGTTTGTACCGTGTCCTTTCTCAATATGTTAATATGTACAATATTACATATCTCAGGAATAAGGGAATTTAGGGAAACAGCGTTTTTAACACATATTTTACTGGTTTCCGGTTTTGGTTTCATGTTTTACGGTGTGTATCAATATTGGAAAAAATACAGGTGGAATTACAAACCCCTTCTTACTTTGTGCCCCCTGATCGTTATACTGATTTCGGTCAGCATCGATCTTTTGAATTTTTACGGTGGTACAATGAGTTCATACAGAAGGGGAGGGGTGGTAATACTTGGCTTTATGCTGTTTACTTCCATAGGGGTTTTGTATGACCTGGTACTGCAGCTCAGGGAAGGGCAAAAAAATGCCATATATAAAAAAATAGCAATAACAGATCTGCTGACAGGATTATACAACAGAAATGCGTACGAAGCATGGGTGGATGAGCATAGAGAGAACTTTTCTGATATAAGCGTTATTTTATGCGATTTAAATAATTTGAAATATTACAATGACAATTATGGACATGAATTAGGGGACAAATATATAATTTCCGCAGCAGAAATTTTGTCAGAGGCAATTGGAAGGCTGGGAAAATGCTACAGGATTGGCGGAGACGAATTTATTGCTGTTCTGGAAAATACTGCTTCAGATACGATAAAAGAATGTTTTAACAAAATGGAATTTATGCAGCAGCAATACAACAAAAACAATCATTCTTTAGTGATAGAAATGGCCTGCGGTTATGCTGTGGCAGAAAAAAATGACAGATCCGTTGCCGATATAGTAAAGCGTGCTGACAATATGATGTATAAGCATAAAGTATCGATAAAAGAGAAAAGGGCGAAAAAAGTGTTACTTGATTGAAATAACCGGAAATATATGATAAAATTAAAGGCAAAGGCGCAAAAAGCCTGTAAATATGGAGGTTTTATCACATGGAACAGTATAAACAGGAATTTATTGAATTTATGGTAGAGAGCAATGTGCTTAAGTTTGGAGATTTTACATTAAAGAGCGGTCGCAAGTCACCGTTTTTTATGAATGCGGGAGCATATGTGACAGGAACACAGCTGCGTAAGCTGGGAGAATATTACGCAAAGGCTATTCATGACAATTTTGGCCTGGATTTTGATGTGCTCTTTGGACCGGCTTACAAGGGTATTCCTTTAAGTGTGGCAACTACTATGGCTATCAGTGAGCTTTACGGAAAGGATATCCGTTACTGCTCCAACCGCAAGGAAGTAAAGGATCACGGTGATACGGGTATTCTCCTGGGAAGCCCTATCAAGGACGGCGACCGTGTGATGATTATTGAGGATGTAACTACCTCCGGAAAGTCCATTGAAGAAACTTTCCCGATCTTAAAGGCTCAGGGCAATGTTGAGATTAAGGGACTGATCGTATCCTTAAACCGTATGGAGCGGGGCAAGGGAACAAAGAGCGCCTTAGACGAGATCAAGGATCTTTACGGCTTCCCAACAGCAGCCATCGTTACCATGGCAGATGTGACAGAATACCTGTATAATAAGGAATGCGGCGGAAGAATTGTAATTGATGATACATTAAAGGCGGCTATTGACGCATACTATGCAGAGTATGGAGCACAGGCGTGACCATCTGCTAAGGATGCGCCCTGGCTGCACAAACCATGAAAGGCAGTAGAAATATGGAAAGAGTATATAAGACCATGCGCAATACTGGTGCCGGCTGTATTGCTGTGGGTATCATCATTGCAGTGACAGGACTGGCTGTGGGCATTATTTCAATCGTAAACGGTGCGCTGCTTTTGAAGCGCAAATCCGAGATTGAATTTTAGCAGGCGGGCTGTGATGATCCGACGCACCACCCCGCGCCAGAAGGCGGGATGGGTACTGTTTATACTGTATCTGTGCCTTCTGGCCTATTTTATGTTTTTTTCAGAATCCTTTGGAAGGACGGAGACGGACCGGGAATATGCCTACAATCTGGTGCTTTTCAGAGAAATCGGCCGTTATTTCCGCTATTATGAGATTCTTGGTTTTAGCCTGTTTATGATTAATATCGTGGGTAATATTGCTGCCTTTATTCCCTTTGGCTTCTTTTTGCCCATTATCAGCAGAAGGAGCCGCCTGTGGTACAATACGGTGATGTTTGGCTTTATATGGAGCCTGATGCTGGAAACACTGCAGCTGATTCTGCGGGTGGGAAGCTTTGATGTGGATGATATGTTTTTGAATACTCTGGGAGCCGCTGTTGGTTTTTATATTCATGGAATTGCCCATTATCTGAGAATTCTCATCCATTACAGGAGGTGGAAGCGTTGAGACAGGTGGGAAATAAAATATCCTATGTGAGAAATCCTTTTGCCAGACGCAGCTTCTTCTGTCTGGGGCTGGGAATACTGTCTTTGGGACTGGGGGCTTTCAGTATATACCTTTCGTTAAAGGGAGCCGGACAGGGCGGACCAAGTACAGGAGCCTACGGGTTTTCCAGTATAGCAGCTGCGGCTGCGGGCCTATGGTACGGTATTCTCTCATTTACAGAGGATAACTGCAACTATATTCTGGCAAAGATCGGAATCGCTCTGGAGGGTATTCTTATTATCATCTGGACTGTAATCATTATCATAGGAGTTACAGGCAGGTAGAGTACGATGATTTTGGGGCTGGTCTTACAGAGGCCGGCCCCTTTTTATAGATATTAATAGGAGTTTTGTATGGATTACAGAATATTATTACGGGAAGAAAATGAAGCCGTAAGGGAACGCCTGGAGCTTTCTCTGGACCGGATACGGTGTATAGAGGAGGAGGATGTCCGTCTGCCTTACGGTTCTTATTTTAAACGGACTGCCGGCTTTCTGGGAATGATCCGTGAGCTTTTAACTGCCAGGGGCGTTTGGGAGGAAGAATTGCCGGAGAGTTGGAGAAATCGTTCTCTGGAAGAGCTTGCCGGACTGAATAGATGTCTTTATGAGGATATTCTTCCGGAAAACTACGGGGAGAGCTTTGCCAATCCTGATTATGCGGTGAACTGTCTGGGAGAGGAATTTGGCCCTCTTTTATCGTTTCTCTACACAGAGCTCAGAGGCTGTATTGTATATGCCTTTGAGATGCGTGTGGAATATATTGCGATTTTGTGCGAGACTTTTTTGGAGGTCTACAATCTCTTTACCCAGGCATGGGAAGAGGGAAATGAGACTCCCAAGGAGCAGGCGGTGCGGGATGCGCTGTACTGGTATGTAAGTGATTATGCAGATCTGCATCTGCCATGGCGGATTCGGGAGGGGATGGACCCGGCGTTAAGCTTTGGAACGGATATTGTTATGAATTCAGATTTGACAGATCTGCGGTATCTGTATCAGTACGGAGAGTATGTCTCTGACTCAGAACGCAGGCTGGCAGCGTTTATGGCTTCACTTCCGGAGGAAACCATTGAAAAAATGGCACATACTTATACGGAAGGATATCGTCGGGGCTTTGAGGTAATGGGCCGGGACCTTTCCAGAAAAAGGACCGTGGTAGTGGAGTATCAGCTAGGCTTTGAGCGCATGATCCGCCGGGCAGTGGAGCAGTTTCGCAGTCTGGGCCTGGAACCTGTCTGTTATCGGGCGGCTGTGGAATCTTTAAACCGCCGTTCAAACGGAAAAAGAGGATACTACGGAACTTCGCCTAACCGTCAGTACGATTATGACCACCGTTACGACAGCGCCCTGTATATGGGAAATGCCTTTAAAGAGCGCAAGCTGTCCATCTTGAAAAGCGTTTATGAGGAATACAAAGATCTGGCAGCCGTATGCGCCGGTCCGGCTGTAGTGGAAACCTTTGGGGAGGAGGAATTTAAGCCGGTCAATAAAAAGACAGCCTTTTCCCTAAATGACCACCAGCAGGAGCTGACCCTTTCCTATGCCACAGCATCCAGGCAGATTGTCAATCAGTATATGCCCGGAGATGAAACCAGCTTTACCATCATTGCATTTCCAAGACCGGAAATCGGGCCTGATTTTGAGGATATTTTTAAGGAAACAATCCGGATTAATACTCTGGATTACGATACCTATCAGAAGATTCAGCAGACACTCATTGATGCGCTGGATCAGGCAGAATATGTTCGGATCACAGGCCGGGAGGGAAATGAGACGGATCTTACTGTCCATCTCCACACATTAAATGATCCATCCAGAGAAACGAACTTTGAAAACTGTGTTTCAGATGTAAATATTCCTTTGGGAGAAGTATTTACTTCTCCGGTTTTAGATGGGACAAAGGGCCTGCTTCATGTGAAGGAGGTCTATGTGAGAGAGTATCTTTTTAAGGATCTTCGGCTGAGCCTTACAGATGGAAGGGTTACAGAGTTTTCATGCGGAAATTTCCTGCCCGGAAAAGAGGGGGAGATTTCTGAGGAGGAGGCAGTCCGTCAGGGAAAAGACCTGGTAAAGCAGGTAATCCTAAACGGCCACAGCTGGCTTCCTTTAGGTGAGTTTGCCATTGGAACCAACACAGCGGCATATGCCATGGCGAGAAAATATGGCATTGGCAGTAAGCTTCCTATCCTGATTGCGGAAAAGACAGGGCCTCATTTTGCAGTGGGGGATACCTGTTACAGCTTTGCTGAGGATTCACCTATGTACAATCCTGACGGAAAAGAAGTAATTGCAAGGGATAATGAAATTTCCCTTTTAAGAAAAGAAGATATGACGAAAGCCTATTTCAGCTGTCATACAGATATCACCATTCCTTATAATGAACTGGGAGATATCACGGCTGTAAAGGCAGACGGAAGTGAGATTCTGCTCATTCAGGCGGGCCGGTTTGTGCTGCCTGGAACAGAGGAATTAAACCGGGCGCTGTAAAGCGCCCTTTTTTAAAAAGATTAGTATTGACGTTGCCACAGTTTCTTAGTATTATAGCTATAAGTAACATTAAGATATAAAAAGATAATTATTAGAAAAACTAATATTTGTTATTAGAAAAGGAGATTGAAACATGGCAAAAGTAGGAATTGTAATGGGCAGCGACTCAGATATGCCGGTTATGGCAAAGGCAGCAGAGATCCTGGATCAGCTGGGAATTGATTATGAGATGACGATTATCTCTGCCCACAGAGAGCCGGATATCTTCTTTCAGTGGGCTAAAAGCGCCGAAGAAAAGGGCTTTAAGGCGATTATAGCAGGCGCCGGAAAAGCAGCGCATCTGCCCGGTATGTGTGCGGCGATCTTTCCTCTCCCTGTAATTGGCATTCCCATGAAAACCTCAGATCTGGGCGGTGTGGATTCCCTTTACTCCATTGTACAGATGCCAAGCGGCATTCCGGTTGCAACCGTTGCCATCAACGGAGGTGCAAATGCAGGTATTCTTGCGGCAAAGATTCTTGCAGCATCTGATCCGGAGCTTCTTCATAAGCTTAAAGCATATTCAGAGAGCCTTAAAAATGATGTGGTAAAAAAAGCAGAAAAACTGGAAAAACTGGGATATAAAGAATACCTTGCACAGATGTAAACAGGAGGAAAAAACGATGATGGATTATAAGAAAGCCGGAGTAGATATTGAGGCAGGCTATAAGTCTGTAGAGCTGATGAAGGAGCATGTAAAGAAAACCATGCGTCCCGAAGTGTTGGGCGGTCTGGGCGGTTTTTCAGGAGCATTTTCCCTGTCAAAGATTAAGGAAATGGAAGATCCGGTACTTTTATCCGGTACTGACGGCTGCGGTACAAAGGTGAAGCTGGCTATTATCATGGACAGACACGATACCATTGGTATTGATGCGGTGGCTATGTGCGTCAATGATATTGCCTGCGCCGGAGGCGAGCCCTTATTCTTTCTGGATTACATTGCCTGCGGAAAGAATTATCCGGAAAAGATTGCTGATATTGTAAAGGGAGTAGCAGAAGGATGTTTACAGTCAGAAGCTGCTTTAATCGGAGGAGAGACAGCGGAGCATCCGGGTCTGATGCCGGAGGAGGATTATGATCTGGCCGGTTTTGCAGTAGGTGTCTGCGACCGGAAGGAAATGATCACCGGAGAGAACTTAAATCCAGGAGACGTACTCATTGGTATGGCTTCCACCGGCGTACATTCCAACGGCTTTTCACTGGTGCGCAAGGTATTTGAAAATGAGATGACAGAAGAAGGATTAAATACATATTATGACCGTCTGGGAAAGACGCTTGGAGAAGCTCTTTTAGCGCCTACCCGTATCTATGTAAAGGCATTAAAGAGCATTAAAAAGGCCGGAGTGTCTGTAAAGGCATGCAGCCACATTACAGGAGGCGGTTTCTATGAAAATGTGCCCCGTATGTTAAAGGACAATGTTCGGGCCGTGATCAAAAAGGACAGCTATGAGATTCCGGCTATCTTTAAGCTTTTACAGGAAAAGGGAAATATTGCTGAGGAAATGATGTACAATACCTTTAATATGGGAATTGGCATGATTGTGGCAGTTGATCCAACAGATGCAGAGAAAGCCATGGAAGCAATCCGGGCAGCCGGAGATACTCCCTATGTGATTGGTTCTGTTGAAGAAGGAGAAAAGGGAGTGACCTTATGTTGAGAGCAGGTGTAATGGTATCAGGAGGCGGAACTAATCTTCAGGCAATTCTGGATGCCATTGACAGCGGGAAAATCACAGATACTGAGATTTGCGTGGTCATCAGCAACAATCCCGGAGCTTACGCTCTGGAACGGGCCAGAAACCATGGCATTGAGGCTGTGTGTATGTCTCCCAGGGAGTTTGAGAGCAGAGAGGCATTTAATCAGGCCTTTCTTGAAAAGGTAGACGAATACAGTCTGGATTTGATAGTGCTTGCAGGATTTCTGGTAAAGATTCCTGAGGCTATGGTAGAGAAATATGAGGGCAGGATTATCAATATCCATCCGTCTCTTATCCCATCCTTCTGCGGAGTGGGCTATTATGGACTTAAGGTTCATGAGGAAGCGTTGAAACGAGGCGTAAAGGTTACAGGAGCAACCGTTCATTATGTAGACGGCGGTATGGACACCGGGCCGATCATTTTGCAGAAGGCAGTGGAAGTTGAAAAGGGAGACACCCCTGAGGTACTGCAGAGGCGGGTGATGGAGCAGGCAGAATGGGTGATTCTTCCTCAGGCTATTCAGATGATTGCTCATGGCGAAGTATAAGAGAGGGTGAATTAAGATGAAGATTCTGATCATAGGAGGCGGCGGAAGAGAGCACGCCATTGCGTGGAAACTGGCAAAAAGTCCCAGGGTAGAAAAGCTTTACTGTGCTCCCGGTAATGCGGGGATTGCAGAGGTGGCAGAATGTGTCGATATCGGTGTGATGGAGTTTGACAGGCAGGTGGCCTTTGCAAAGGAGCATGAGATTGATCTGACCGTAGTAGCGCCGGATGATCCTCTGGCAGCCGGAGCGGTAGATGCCTTTGAGGCAGCAGGCCTGCGGGCCTTTGGTCCCAGAGCCAATGCGGCAATTTTGGAAGGCTCCAAGGCATTTTCCAAGGATCTGATGAAAAAATACAATATCCCTACGGCAGCCTATGAGACTTTTACAGATCCGGATGAAGCTATAAAATATCTGGAAACTGCCAAGATGCCCATTGTGTTAAAAGCAGACGGTCTGGCTTTGGGAAAGGGAGTTTTAATCTGCAATAATCTGGAAGAGGCCAGAGAAGGTGTACGCACCCTGATGCTGGATAAGCAGTTTGGCTCTGCAGGGGACGAGATTGTAATAGAGGAATTTATGACCGGCCGTGAAGTTTCCGTTTTATCCTTTGTAGACGGAAAGACAATCAAGATCATGACCTCTGCTCAGGACCATAAGCGGGCAAAGGATGGAGACCAGGGATTAAATACAGGGGGAATGGGCACATTTTCTCCCAGTCCCTTCTATACGCCCCAGATAGATGCATTCTGCCGGGAAAAGATTTACCAGCCCACAGTAGACGCCATGAGAGCTGAGGGAAGGGAGTTTAAGGGAATTATTTTCTTTGGCTTGATGCTCACGGAAGAAGGGCCAAAGGTTCTGGAGTATAATGCCCGCTTTGGTGATCCGGAGACTCAGGTGGTGCTCCCCAGAATGAAAAACGATCTGGCAGACCTTTTTGAAGCCTGCATCGACGGTACTCTGGATCAGGTGGAACTGGAATTTGAGGACAATGCGGCTGTATGCGTGGTTCTGGCCTCTGAGGGCTATCCGGAGCATTATGAAAAGGGATATCCCATTTCCGGTCTGGAACGGTTTAAGGACTCGGACGGATATTTTGTATTCCATGCAGGTACAAAATTAAACGATCAGGGACAGGCTGTTACAAACGGCGGCCGGGTGCTGGGAGTTACGGCCACAGGAAGGGATCTTAAAGAGGCCCGCGCTAATGCCTATAAGGCCACAGAGTGGGTGGAATTTGGGAATAAGTATATGAGAAATGACATTGGCCGTGCAATTGATGAGGCCTGAGTGAAGGGGCTGTTGTCAATTCCTATTTTAATCGGAAACATAGAGCATAAACACACACGATATAACAAACCGGAAAAGACCACGGACAGTCGGAAAACCCTGACTGGCTGTGGTCTTTTCTCTTTTCTGCAGAAAAAATATATTGTGCCGCAACAGGTACGAAAAATGGGAAAATCGTTATCAAACAGTCGCTTGTTTCTTTTAAAAATTGTGATTTTTGGATTTCTATTGTATCGGAAACAGGGGCAGCTTCAGATAAATTTGAGTTACATTACAGATGAAACAAAATTCCTCAAAATGGGCACAGTTACACTGTGCATCCAACAAAGTCTTTTGTTCTGCCAGTCCTGCTACACATTAACGGATTGGCACTGGCAAACAATATATGGAATCGATGCATGTTTTTGCGATTCCACGATATACAACTTTTGAGTATCCCATCTGCTTCTTTACAATGACCGAAATGTTCTGTAATTGTCCATCCCATCCGGAATTTACCAAACGCCCAGGCACATGGGATGATTATGGAACTTTTACTCCAGGCATCTAATCGTATACACAGGTCTTTGACACATCTTCTCTCTGAAAACACCCTGTAAGCCTTTATGCGGCTTACAAGCCACTTCGAGAGAAAAAAGGCGTCAAAGACCCGTGAAAAAGCAAGAAAAAGTTTCACAATAAAAACAGTTTATGATATAATTAAAAAACCAAAATGCACATATAAGAGAGGTTTTGCCCATGGATCAGTCATGGAAACAGCCCCCAATTATTTATAATAGATATAAAAAGCGAATAGTGTCTGTAGAAGAAACCATATCTAATCTTGGATGGGGATTTCCTCTTGCGGTCTTTTTATGCCTTGTACCAACCTGTTGTTATTTATAATGACGGTGTGGAACGAGGCTTTTTTGTTATATCAAAGAAAAGAAGCGTGCTTTGAGATGTTTTCATAAGGGGGGAGCGAAATGGATCATGAGAAGATAATGACTTTTTTGCAAGAGCATTGGTACATTGCTTCGATATTTACAGGTGTGATACTTTTGGCTGGAGCAATCCTCAACTGGAACTGGCTCTGCGATCCTACAGGAACGTCGGATGCTTACCGCCATGGCAGAGGATACCGGCGGGCGATATTCTTCTTGCTGGGTGTCTTATTGATTGTAGTGAGTATCTGGGAAATTGTGTTGAAATTGAAGAAATAGAAGGAGATAGATATGATGACCAAGAAATATCCCACTTGGTTGGAAGACCATGTGAAAGAATGGGAAGAGAAGCGTCTGACCACTGTGACACTCTGTTCTGCCGCTGGTAATGAACTGCTGGAAGTGTGGTATTACGGGGCTTTGCTTACGGTAAAAGGAGAGATTCAATCCTATATTGCAGATGGCGATGAGGCCCCCGGACTGGTGGCAGCCCGCGACCCGGAGAGCGGCGAGGAGTTCGTCATCTTTGACGGTGGGCGGCATGGCTACGACAATATGTTCTGCGATGAACATGATCCATCCGAGCTGGAGCACCGTCCCCTCAAGCGGTATGAGATCCCCGCCTCCAAACTGGTGCTGGAGCTGGGGTACAGCGTGGACTACGAGGACGAAAAAGAGAACTTTGAACCGGATGAGGCGGATACCGTGGAACTGATCAACGGTGAGCGTATGCCCTGGGAGCAGGTCAAGCGGGACGGCATCGACTATATTGCCCTTTACTATGTGAATGAGGCTGGGAAACAAGTTCAGATTTTGGATGTGGAGCTGGCATGAGGAGGAACGGTTATGGACATGAAAGAAAAACTAGAGTTGCTGGCCAAAAACAGCATTGAACTGAAAATAGAAGGGGAAGAAACATATAAACTGGGAGCCACTCGATTTGGAGGGCAGCCCGATGTGCCAGCCGATTTTGTGTGGCCGACTTATGAGGGGGAGGGTTATGATCATGTTGTGAAAGACCGCCCACTCACTTTTCTGGCCCAGTTTAACTGCGAGGAACTGGCCCCGTTTGACATGGAGCATCTTCTTCCTGACCATGGTCTGCTTTCCTTCTTCTATGAAACAGATACCCAGTGTTGGGGCTATGATCCCAAGGACAAGGGTTGCGCTCGCATTTATTGGTTTGAAGACATTTCCGTGTTGTCCGCTGCAAACTTTCCTGCGGATATGGAGGAAGACTTCAAATTTCCTATGATCAAGATTAGGATGGACTCAAAAGTTACTTATCCTTCCTGGCAGGATTTCAGCGAAGTGTTTCCAGATGAGAAGGACTACGATGCCTTCGATGAGGTGTGGGCTGAACGGATGGAAGATGATTCAAGAGAGATGGAAAACAATTCCCAGCTACTGGGTTGGCCCTTTGTCATCCAGAACAGCATGTTTGCCGAGTGTGACTTGGTGACCCAAGGCTACTATCTGGGTAAGGGCTGGATCAAGATTCCGAAGAAGATTCGCCAGCGGGCGGAAGATTCTGCTCGTGACCGCTGGGTACTGTTATTCCAGCTGGATACGGTGGAATGTGATGATTTTGAACTCATGTTTGGAGACGATGGGCTAATTTATTTCTACATTACCAAAGAAGATCTGGCAGCCCGCCGCTTTGATCGGATCTGGCTGGTTCTTCAGTGCTATTAAAAGTATGAAACAGGACTTTACTATTTGGCGCAATCAAATATTGCAGAATCCCCAGAACATTTCACCGCTGAAATTCGGAATGTCACAGGATGAAATCATGGAGATATTCGGCAAGCCCAATGCTGTTTCCACGATGAGAAGTGGCGGGAAGCCTTTAATCCTCAAATACTATGACATTGAACTGCATTTCGGTGGAAAGGCCCATCATGGGCTCCATTTGATCTATAGCGACGATGAGACTGAGCTGAGCATTACAGCCGAGTAAGGAGGAGAAATCACGATGAAAATGTTTGACCCAAATTATAACCTGCTGGACGAGATGTACCAGGATGAATATTATCCTGCCTTTCTGGTGGACAAGGTAAAGGATGAACTCCAGAAGGTCATTGACCTGCTGGAGAGTGGCGAAACCGATACTGAAGTGGTGCAGGAGACGCTGGACGAGGCGGTCTGCGGCATCAATGATCTTCAGGAGGAGTTTGACGAGAACGACAGCGAGATCGAAACGGTGGCGCGAGATTGTATTGGAGTTACCGTGGCCTATATTTTGGAGTGGTTTGACATCCCCATTGACATCGAGGAGGCCATTCGGGAACGGGACTGGTGATCCCTGTGGCCGAAAAAGAACTGGCCATTTGTGATGAGTGCGGCAGCCTGTTTTTCAAAGGCTCCTCACAGATGATGAGACTATGCCCGGAATGTGCTCATATTTTCTATGATTATCCGAAGTGTTTCCATCATTTCCAGAATGGCCGGTGTGTGAACTGCTACTGGGACGGCTCAAAGAGCGAGTATATAAAGAAACTGAATTAACAGGAGGAAACTGGTATGCCTGCAACGGAATGGCTGAACAAATACGAAGCAATCAAGGACAAATTTGCCTGTAAAATTGACTTAGACGCCTATTTTACAGAAAAAATGATTGGGAATATGGGTGTGGATGTGCTGGACATCGGTTCTGTTTATTGTCCTACCGGAACAATTTTCGCCTGTGATCCGCTGGTGGAATTGGAAGATGCTCTGCCATTCCTTCAAACGATCCCCGCCGGAACTTATCCCGTGAAAATCTGCGTGGTGTCCAGTGAACAGTACGGTGACCGCTACGCTTGTGTCAAGGTGGAGATTAGTCATGAAAAGCCTGTCCGTTATGAAATGGGTATGACAGGCAAAGAGGATCTGGACGAGGAACTGGATGCTGACGATTATTTTGGATTTGGAGTAGATGCCGGTATGGGCTGTGTGGCGGATATTCAGACACAGGCAGCCTTTAAGACTTATTGGGCCAAACGGTTGGAAGAGGATCCGAACATAGACCCTTACAATGAGTTGTTCTGCGATCTATTGGATGAGAATGCAAAGTTTCGTCCCAAGTATCAGAGAGATGGCGGTGACTGGCTCAACTGGACGGTGCCGGACACGGACTGCAATCTGCCCATCTTCGCCTCCGGTTGGGGTGATGGGTACTATCCTGTTTATTTCGGCTACGATGCCAAGGGCAAGGTCTGCGCTGTGTATGTACTCTTCATCGACATTGAAGCCAGCTATGGAGATCAGGAGTGAGGAGGTAAGCAATGGAATGGCCAAAACGAGTACGGATAGCGGACTGGGAGAGCGGTATTCTGACCCTGGATGGAGAAAAGAAATTTGAGGTTCCGGAGCTGATCATGAATCTCATAGAGAGACTGGCCAGTTACACTCATCTCCAAGCTCTCCCACATCCAGATCGACCATACCACTATTACCTATAAGGGCCTGTTGGCTATCGTCGACAACAGCCGTATCAAGCCGGTGGCTCAGGTACAGTTTACCAAAGGGCAGATGGAACACTTCTCCCAGCTTTAGCGGGAAAAGGCCAAAAAGCCACCTGGCTGGCCTGCTGGCAGCGCACGGGATTGTGAGGCATCACATGGCTTGGGAATATGAAATCTTTAGACCGGACGGTCAATGCAGATTGTTCGGTGTGAATATCTTTGACTATGACTGGAAATCCACGGGCAGATCCATCGTTTTGCTGTTGGAGAGTTCTCTGACTGCGTGTGGGGATTTTATTTAGAGAAAGATTGATGAGAGGAGCGTGAGAGCGTATGAGCCGAATCATTGATGGACCCTACTTTACATACAGTGCATACAACGCCCTTACCTCCGGCATCCAGGTGAAATGTCCGAAATGTCAAGAGCCTGGCATCGTAACCGCAGATCAGAACAATGCCTATTTCCGATGCCTGAGTTGCGGTTATCAAGGAACCCGTGACCGGACGATCTACCGCTACGATGTCCATAACCAGTGCAAAAAATGCAGAAGATACTACAGAGTGGATATTGAAGATGAGGAAAGGCAGCACTTTTTTTGTTCTCCATGTGGCTTGTCCCTATTGTGGGACAACCATGCCAGGAGAAGTTCATAAAACAGCGCAGGCTTTCTCCTACGCTGCTGAGATTCAGAACGGACGGGAACCTCATTTCGGCTTGGAACTGTGGTTTTTGACTTCCTTTCAGTGCAAGCCAGTGTGGAGCCTTAACCGGGAGCATATTGCCTATCTGATCGCCTATCTCAGTGCCGACCTGCGGGAAAAGCCGTTGGGTATCCCAAGAAAAACACAGGCTGACCATCTCCCCACCTTCATAAAAACTGCAAAGAATCGGGAGCGGATCGTGAAGCTGTTGAAGAAAATGCAGGAGGAATGAGGATGGAACAGAAAGTTATTTACAATGGCCAAGTTCTTACTATGACGCAGTTTTGGGCGACGGGAGAACTCTGCCTGTGGATCACCGACCCTCAGCAGATTGGACTGTCCAAAATGGAGTTTGTGGGTGGTTACCCAAATGAATACTGTATTTTTCTGAAAAATCTGACTGAAACAGAGTTGGCACAAATCACATTCTTGAACGGTGCTCCACTGGATGTGAAAGAAGAACTGCGACAGCATCTAACAGAAAAGGAGAAACTCTATGGTACTACAAAATAAAAAAATAATGCCTCCCCCTTGGCTGGCCCATCGGAAAATCGAGCGATATTCCATTGGATGGCGTATGGGCTATGGGGAGGATTACCTATATAGATTTGATATTTGGCTAGATACCCTCTCATCGGAGGAGCGGACAGAATACCGCACTCTCTTTCCAGAGCCAGTGACCTGGAAGGGCTGGTGGGATGACGAGGACAGGGGTGAGGTTCTGGAGCATGGTGACTTTTGGGTGAATGTGTGGCAACAGGAAGGGAGACCTAAGTATACCCGGCAGTGGCTCCAACAGGAGTTTAGCGCTGGGAGAAAGAGAGAACTGTGCTTATTCTGGGGCCATCAGCCAGCTCAGAATGGTAGAATAACAAAAAGCTGCTTCAGCCAGTGGTGGATAGAAAACTTCGATTCTAACGAAAACTCTTATCTCTGTATGGAGCAGTACATGATGGCAGGTAAAGCCTGCTTGTTTGGAGACGGAGAAATCTGCAAGGAGATTCTGGAGTGCAGCGATCCAAAACAGATCAAGAACCTGGGGCGTAAGGTGCGGGGGTTTGACCAAAAGGTATGGGACCGATTCAAATATGCTATTGTGCTCAGTGGAAACTGGTATAAATTCAGCCAGAACCGTGATCTGCGGGAGTTCCTCCTCTCCACTGGAGACAGTGTGCTGGTAGAGGCGAGTCCCTACGATAATATCTGGGGGATCCGGTTACCGGCTAATTCCACTGAAGCTCAAGATCCAATGAAATGGCGAGGACACAACCTGTTGGGTTTTGCGCTAATGGAAGTGCGGGATGAACTGCGCCGAGTGACACAGAATGAAAAGCTTTGTGACTGGAACATGGTATGGGAAAAGGAAAGGTAATGGGATGAAAGCGATTGATAAATATGGAAATCTGCCAGATGACGAATGGGAGATTCTGCCCTGGATACCTGATCCACGCTCACCCCGCCTTGTAGAAAAGGAATCACAATCTGCCATGGCGAATTGAAAGAGGACTTGCTATGAATAAACAACTATCTCGCGTTCAATTTAACCAAATAGATGTCACCGAGAAGCAGGCGCTGATGGAAAGACTGGCTGCTCGTTATGATATGACCTTTCTTGGTCTACATACCTTTGACCGCTGGAACCAGAGCTGTACTACCGGCATATTCAAGAAAGATGGCAGGGAGTTCGTCTTTGTCCCAGGCGATACCGTTACGCTGGGGTGGGAGCAGTTTGCCATGGGGCTGAATCAGGAGAGCAGGGAGGAACTGGAGTACCTGTTCCGAGAGTGGGAAATGGAGCAGGACCCGGCAGAACTCATTGGAGAGAGCATGGCTCCCGTTCGGCAGGTGGTCATCAGTCCCATGCTGGTAGGCCGGGAGTTGGAGGAAATCAACTGGGAGCCAGTCAAACTGGATGACCCACGGCTGCGCTCGGAATGGCTGGAGGATTTTTACCAATTCGCTTTGACCAACAGGGATAGTTTGACGCTGGCGGGCCGTGCCCGCTTCGAGCGGGATGGCGACAGCTGGCAGAGCAGCCTCTATCACGAGGTGGACTATCTCGACTTTCAAAACCTGCTGCAAGAGCAAGGCTTCTCCCTGCCCACAGCAGATGAGTGGGCTTATCTGTACGGCGGCGGGTGTCGAACCCTGTTCCCATGGGGAGATGGATTAGACTACTCCATGCATCTGCGGCGGGCTGGGGCCGTTCTTTGGTTTTCTTCCCTGTTCGCCCCACTGCAAGCCGGAAGTGCAGGAGGACAATGAACTGAACGGAGATTATGACTTTTATCGGCCTATCATTCGGCTGGAGAACCATAATTTACAATAAGGCTTTGATACAAAATAAAGAAAGAGAGGGACTAACATGGGTGCATGGGGCATTAAGGCATTGGAAAGTGATGATGGGCTGGATATGATCGGCATCCTCACGGATGAATATCTATTGAAACATTCGGAATTGAATCTGGATGAGATACTTGATCTGATGAAACGGGAAGGTATGTTGGGAGAAGGTCTCTCTGACATCGACTTTCTCTATGATAATACTGCGATGGCTTTGGCAGAGTTGTATTTTCAGTGGAAAGACGATGGAAGACTGAATTATGACACTGACAAAAACATCTGGTGTAAAGTGACAGACTTCACGGCATCTAAAAAGGCACTTGACTTCCTGCTACGGCAGCTTACTGATATTAAAAATGAGGTGCCGGATGCAGATGGCACTCGGGAGAGTGTGGAACTTTGGAAGGACGAGGACAGCGGCGAAATCGACTTGGAGTGGTCGAAACATTTAGACCGGCTCATTGAGCGGCTGGCTTTAGAACAGGAGATATGACAAATGTATATCGACAAATACTGGGGCAACTTTATTGGCGGTTCCGATGACAGCCTGAACCTGGTAGCGTTTTTGGAGGACCAGAAAAAAGAGGAGATCCCTCTCAGTGAGATTTTCGCAAAAATAGGACTGAACAAGCAGAACTGGGATTTCCGCCAGACCGTGGAGTATCTGGAATTTACCCATTCGGGCGGCGTGAAAATGGACTTCCACTTCGCCATTAATGTGGTCACCGATCTGGCCGCTATCCTTTTGGAGTGCAGCGTCAGTGGCAGTGTGAATATCCACGATTTGGACGAGTACAACACCCCATCCCGCAGCATCCGCATTACCGCCACACCAGAGGAACACGATGCCATGGACAAGGCTCTGACAGACTTTGCCCAAGCTCCGCTGGAATACGATCTCAGCGAGATGATGGGCGAGGATGAGGTCATGGAGATGGCTCATCAGGTGGAGGAGCTGCGGAAAGAGCTGTACGAAGTCTCTGGCCGTAACCGGAACTACCATATAAAGGCGGAAGATGTGAAACATCTGCTTCCCGACTGGGAAGGTGCCGATGGCTGCATTGCCACCAACCGTATCACGGTGGAGGGCTGCAAGGTTGGCTACTGCTATCGGGAGGAGCCAGACGGCGGCTGGGACAGCGGCTGGCGCTTCACTGCCGGTGACGAGAGCAAGGAGTACATGGACGACCCCAACAATGCCGGGATTTACAAGCTGAACACGATCTGCAACGACGATCCCAATATTATCCCTCTGTTGAATATGTCCGTCCCCTGCATTTTTGAGCGGGATGAGAACGGCGTATTCCAACAGATCAATGACTGGAAATCGGAACAGGATGAGGAGGAACCGAATATGGACATTTTACAGCAGTGCCAGAAGTGGAATGAAAAAGGCAAATACCAAGAAATCATTGATGTGCTGGAGGCTATTTCAGAACGCACCCCTGAGATGGACAGCGAGCTGGCCCGCGCCTACAACAACTTGGCTGTTCCAGAGGATCGGGAACTGTATCAGAAGGCCCTTTCTCTGCTGAAACCTCATGCGGATTATTTCGCAGATGACCACAACTGGAATTTTCGTATAGGCTATGCTTATTATTTTCTGAATCAGGAGGGCAGGGCTCTGCCTTATTTCTACAAGGCGTTGGAGGCTCGCCCTGGCGATGCAGATACCCAGGAGTTGATTGAGGAATGTGAGAGCCGTATTTCTCTGCCACGCTTCATAAGATGTTTCCGGGAGCGGACGAAATCGGCATGGGAGGCTTTTGCCGTCCAGGAAGTCCAGATGCGCACCATCATGGATGAGGACAAAAAACATGAGCGGGGTGAGGAACTGATTCAGCAGTGCGAAGCAATTCTGCGCCTGGCTTTTGATGACATCTCTTTTGAGATGGGTTTCAATGGCGAAAAGTATGAACTGATTCTTACCCCGGAAGGAAATAGGGTTAAGCTGTTTGAGCTGGTCTATTTCCAGAAACAAGCCCCCAGGGAGGTACTGGAGAACTGGAACATCCTGGTGGGCCGTCAGCCCATCCAGAACATCGGTCTACGCACCGATGATGGCTGGGAAATCTCAGGGGAGGATGTGCAGATCTGGCTGGAGGAGCAGGGGGAAAACAGCTTCGCCATCTCCGCTTACTGTGAAAAGCTGCTGCCTAAGCTTCAAGAGGA
>JABLTT010035605.1_pt1 | contig 38352 bp, 44 predicted proteins | sample 7160061 | NCBI WGS metagenome assembly JABLTT01 (sample SAMN14651232, study PRJNA627086) | human gut metagenome | isolation source: feces | host: Homo sapiens
CATATCCGGAGCATCCTGACCAACGAGAAATACTGCGGGGACGTCCTGCTCCAGAAGACCTTCATCCAGGACTGCATCAGCAAGAAGGTGATCCCCAACACCGGACAGCTCCCCAAATACCTGATTCAAAACCACCATGAGGGGATCGTCAGCCGGGAGACCTTCGACGCCGTCCAGCTGGAAATGGCCCGGCGGAGCGCCAAGGCGGGCGCCACGCGAAAGAGCACCCCCACCGGCCGGGGCAAGTACAGCGGCAAGCATGTCCTCAGCAACCTGCTGTTCTGCGGGGAGTGCGGGACGGCCTACCGGCGGTGCGTGTGGACCCAGCACGGGGTCAAACGGCCCGTTTGGCGGTGCGTCAGCCGCCTGGACTATGGGAAGAAGTTCTGCACCCAGTCCCCCACCCTGGACGAGGAACCGCTCCAGCAGGCCATCCTGGCCGCCGTCAACGCCGTCATGCTGGATCGCGACACCCTGGCCCGGCAGCTCACCGCCGTCATGGAGTGGGAGCTTGCTCCGATGTTGGGTGAGAGTATGAGCTTGGCGGAAATTGACAGGGCCCTGGAGGAGCTGAGCAGCCAGTTCAACAGCCTGCTGGCCGAGGCGTCCGCCAACCCAGCAGAGGACTATACGGAGCGGTTCCGGGAGTTGTCCGAGTCCACCGCCCGTCTCAAAGAACGGAAGGCACAGATGGAGGGGGCCTGCCAGGAGCAGGGCCGGCTCCAGAACCGTCTGCGGGCGGTCTCGGCCGCCATGGAGCATATGACAGCGGCGATGACGGAGTGGGACGAGGAGGTCATCCACCAGCTGCTGGAGAAGGTGACGGTGCTCTCCCGTGAGAAGATCCGGGTGACCATCCGGGATGGCCGGGAGATCGAGCAGTATGTGGCGCAGCCAAAAAGGAGGAAGCTTGCATGAAGATCTTCGCTACAGGCGACACCCACGGGAATTTTGAGCGGTTCCGCCTGGAATACTTCTCGGAGGGGCTGGAACTCACCAAGGAGGATGTAGTGCTCCAGCTGGGAGACTTCGGCGGCGTGTGGTTCGGGGATGAACGGGATGACGAGGCGCTGGACTGGCTGGAAGGGCTGCCCTTCACGGTGGCCTTCGTCTCGGGAAACCATGAAAACTACGATGCCCTTGTGAAATACCCGATAGAGAACTGGCACGGCGGCAGGGTGCAGCCCATCCGGCCCCACGTGCTCCACCTAATGCGGGGGCAGGTATTTGAGCTGGCCGGGCTCACCTTCTTCACTATGGGCGGGGCCGCCTCCCACGATATCGAGGACGGGATCCTCAGCCTGGACGACCCCAACTTTGAGCGGAAATACCGGATACTGAAGCGAAAAGAGCGGGCCCGGTTCCGCATTGACCACCTGTCCTGGTGGAAGGAGGAGTTACCCTCGGAGGAGGAATATACAGAGGCCAGACGAAACCTGGACGCCCACGGCTGGGTGGTGGACTATATCCTCACCCACTGCGCCCCCACCAGCATCGCCCTCCAGTTCTCCCGGCACAACGCGTCAGATCACCTGACGGACTTCCTCCAGAAGGTCAAAGATCGGGCACAATACCACTACTGGCTGTTCGGGCACTACCATGACAACAAAGCCATTGATACCAAGCACATCCTCCTGTGGGAGCAAATCGTGCAGATTTTATAGAGGAGGCCGTAAGGGAAAGGGCGGCGATTTGATCCGCCGCCTTTTCCTTTGCGGCTTTCTATCCAAGAAAATATCTCACCACTATGGAGCCGATAGAACGAATGTGCTATAATTGGCTTGAAGAACTCCGGGGAGGTGGTACGATGGCGATTGAGGACGGCGCGTGGATCATGCGGGGGCTGGACTGGGATGACCCCAGCCGCATCCAGAGCTGGGAGGAGCTCATTGACTGGATTGACGAGGTGGGCTTCCTGCCCCTGTTCAAAAACGAGGTAGACGGCTTCTCCGCGGAGGAGAACACCTCCGACCTCTATTGGTGGACGGGGGACGAGGAACAGGATCCCTGGGAGTGGCGGCGGCTGATCGCCCGCAGCGGCAGGCCGGATTCGGCAAGGGCGGGGAGAAGAACTTCGAGGGCACGGTGACTGACCTGCAGATGGGCGGCTATCTGATCATCCGGGATTTCCGCCGGCGGGTCAACAAGAAGGGCTTCCCCTACGGCTGGCATATCTCCGTCTACTCCACCCCGGAGGCCCTGTGGGGCTATGACCACGTCTCATCCGCCTACTCTGTGGCTCCGGCGGAGTCCAAGGCCCTGATCGATGAACAGATCCGGAAGAAACTCCCGGAGGCAGAGCAGGAGGAACTGGACGCCGTGCTGGGCTGGACCCGATAATTGGACGGTACCCATGACATACTAAGTGCGAAAGGAGTGACTGGGGCGTGAAGGAGAAGTGCTACATTTGCTGCGATTTGAAGAGCTTTTACGCCTCGGTGGAGTGCGTGGAGCGGGGGCTGGACCCCATGAGCACCAACCTGGTGGTGGCGGACAAGCGGCGGACGGATAAGACCATCTGTCTGGCCGTAACCCCTTCCCTGAAGGCCTACGGCATTTCAGGCCGGGCCAGGCTCTTCGAGGTGGTGCAGAAGGTCAAAGAGGTCAACCTCCGACGGCAGCGGCAAGCCCCGGGCCGGCGGTTCACCGGCGCTTCTTGGCACGACCCGGAGGTGCGGAGCAACCCCTCCCTAGCGCTTGATTACCTGGTCGCCCCGCCCCGGATGGCCCACTATATCGACTGGAGCACAAAGATTTACAGGGTCTACCTGAAATACATTGCGCCGGAGGACATCTTCCCCTACAGCATCGACGAGGTGTTCATGGACGTGACCAACTACCTGGATACCTACAAGATGACGGCCCGGGAGCTGACCCAGACCATTCTACTGGATATTCTGAACACCACCGGCATTACCGCTGCAGCCGGGATGGGGAGCAATTTGTATCTGGCCAAGATTGCCATGGATATTGTGTCCAAGCATATCCGGGCAGACCGGTACGGCGTCCGCATCGCCAAGCTCACGAAGGAGAGCTACCGCCGCCTGCTCTGGGCGCACCGGCCCCTGACGGACTTCTGGCGGGTGGGCAAGGGCTACGCGGGCAAGCTGGAGGCCAACGGCCTGTACACCATGGGGGACATCGCCCGGTGCTCCATTGGCAAGCCCACAGATTACCACAATGAGGAACTGCTCTACAAGCTGTTCGGGGTCAACGCGGAGATTTTGATCGACCACGCCTGGGGCTGGGAGCCCTGCACCATCGCAGACGTGAAGGCGTACAAGCCGGAGAACAAGAGCATCGTCTCCGGCCAGGTGCTCCAGTACCCCTATGACTTTGACAAGGCCCGGCTGGTGGTGCGGGAGATGGCGGACGCCCTGGCCTTGGAGCTGGTGGACAAGGGCCTGGTGACCAACCAGCTGGTGCTCACTGTGGGCTATGACCGGGAGAACCTGGACGCCCCGGGCCGCCGTCAGAACTACCATGGCCCGGTGACCACTGACCGCTACGGACGGAGCATCCCCAAGCACGCAGTGGGCACGGAGAACTTCCCATACACGTCGTCCGCCAATGATCTACAGAAGGCAGCAGCCACCCTTTACGACCGGATTGTAGATAAGAACCTGTTGATCCGCCGCTTAAGCATCAGCGCCAACAAGTTGCTGGACGAGGCGGAGGCACCCAAGGCGCATAAGGCGGAGCAGATGGACCTGTTCACCGACTACGCCGCCAGAGAGGCGCAGGAACAGGCGGACAAGGCTGTCCATGCCCGGGAGCGGAAGCTCCAGGAGGCCATGCTGGGCATCAAGAAACGGTACGGCAAGAACGCCATCCTCAAGGGGATGAACCTGGAGGATGGCGCTACAGCCAAGGAGCGCAACCAAACGATCGGAGGGCATCAAGCGTGAGCGGGCTATACGACGACATCATAAACCTCCCGCATCCCACCTCCAAGCGGCACCCCCGGATGTCCATCCGCGACCGGGCCGCGATTTTCAGCCCATTCGCCGCCCTGAGCGGCCACGGGACCGCCATCGCGGAGACCGCCCGGCTGACAGAGCTGAAGATAGAGTTGGATGAGGACGCCAAGGCAGAGCTGGACCGGAGGCAGGCCGTGCTGCTGGAGCATATGGACGAGCAGCCGGAGATCAGCGTCACCTGGTTCCAGCCGGATGCACGGAAAGACGGCGGGGCCTACCTCACCATCACTGGCCGGCTGAAGAAGTTCAGGGAACTGGAACGGCTCCTGATCCTGGCAGACGGGACAGAGATCCCACTGGAGGATGTGGTAGCTCTGGAGAGCGACATCTTCCAAACACTCATATAGCTGCCCACCAAAGGGAGCACAGCGTATCAATCGCCGTGCTCCTTTTTATGGTTATGACTAATTAGGCACGGGGTGCCAGAAAGGAGAGCCCAATGAACGTCAGAAAACCAACCGATTACAGCGCCATGTATGGGATGCTGGATCAGCTCATGGGGGCGGGTCTCCCGCAGATGGAGCTGTACTTTGAGATCGGCAGGGCCGTCTGTGCCCGCCCGGAAAAGGGCGCGGCGGTCATGGCCGCCGAGTATCTCCAGGCAAACTACCTTGGGGATAGAGGCTTCTCCCCGCGAAACCTGCGGCGGATGCGGGAATTTTACCGGGCCTATGCGGATAGCCTGGAGTTGCGGGCGCTGGCCCTGAAACTGGGCTGGACGCAAAACGTGGCCATTCTGGAGGGCTGTGAGAGCAGCCAGGAGCGCGACTGGTATCTCCGGGCTGCGCTGGAGCACCGCTGGACAAAGGTGGAGCTGCTGGAAAAGATCCAGGCCAGGGCATGGCTGCGGGAAGGACTCGACGAACCGGACAATACCTGTTATACTGAGAGCAACATAGTATCAGTGGGGTGTCTGGAGCATGAAGAAGATCCTTTTTGTGTGTCATGGCAATATTTGTCGGAGCCCGATGGCCGAGTATGTGATGAAGGACTTGGTGAAAAAGGCGGGGCTGAAGGGCGAGTTTCAGATTGCCACGGCGGCCACCAGCCGGGAGGAGATCGGCAATCCGATCTACCCGCCGGCCCGGCGAAAGCTGGCGGAGCACGGCGTTTCCTGCGACGGACACGCCGCCCGTCAGCTCCGCAACCGCGACTACGAGGAGTACGACCTGCTCATTGGGATGGACAAAGCCAACCTCCGAAACATGTACCGCATCTGCGGCGGCGACTTCAGCGACAAGATGCACCTCCTGATGGAATATGCTGGCCACCCGGAACAGGAGGTGGCCGATCCGTGGTACACCGGCGACTTCGACGCCACCTGGCGGGATGTGCTGGCGGGGTGCCAGGGGCTGCTGGATGACTTGCTGAAGAAGGGGGGAAAGACCTCGTGCTGATGAACTCAAGCGAGTATCTCGCTACCGTTGACCTTGTAAGGCAGGAAATTAAATCAGCCCAATATCATGCGGCCGTCCATGTTAACACGACCCTGATTCTTCTCTATCACCGTATTGGCCATATAATCAATGAGCACAAAATCTGGGGCAATAAATTCATTGAAAACCTAGCTGCAGATATCCGAATAGAATTCCCAGGCAGCAAGGGTTATTCCGTGCGAAATCTGAAGTATATGGAAAAATTCGCCATGACCTATCCGGATCTGGAATTTGTGCAACAAGCTGTTGCACAAATTCCTTGGGGACACAATATCATATTGCTGGACAGGATCTCTGATCCCGAAGAACGTCTCTGGTATATAGATGCGTGCCAAAGGAACGGATGGTCCAGAGCAGTTTTAATTCATCAGATCGAGAGCAGGCTGTATCAACGGCAAGTGCTGGCAAACAAGGTGTCCAACTTTGAAAACCGGCTTCCTTCTCCTCAAAGCGAGTTGGCCGTACAGACGATGAAGGATCCGTATATTTTTGACTTTATCCCGTTCAAGGAAGATATGGTAGAACGGGATATTGAGCACGCCCTGGTCAGGGATGTGACCAAGCTCCTGCTGGAGCTTGGGACAGGCTTCGCTTTCCTGGGCAATCAGTATCACCTGAATGTGGGCGGCGACGATTTTTATATTGATCTTCTGTTTTACAATCTGAATCTGCGCTGCTATGTGGTAATTGAATTAAAGACCGGCGAATTCAAACCTGAATATGCCGGCCAGCTCAATTTTTACCTCTCTGCAGTAGATGCCATCCTGAAAAAAGAACAGGATGCTCCTTCTGTTGGCTTACTTCTCTGCAAAAGCAAAAACGACTTGGTAGCAGAATATTCGCTCAAGGATATGAGCAAACCGATTGGGGTAAGTGCGTACCAGATAACCAACAACCTGCCGAAGGAACTAGAAAAGCAACTGCCATCTGTGGAAGATATCCAGAAACGGATAAAATGAGAGGGTATGTCAGGAAAAGAGTGCGGCGACCACCACAAAATTGAATACTCCTGCCTGCTCTGAACAAAGAGATGAACATTCACAGAATAACATTTGCTTTTTCTGCAGTGATCAGCTACAATAAAGCGACGTGTGGTGTCTTTGAGAAATTGCGAAGTGATCTTGGATATATCAAAAATATCCAGATTGAAGTCCGGTTTCAAAATGTGTAGACAAAAAAGATACACGTCAGAAACACCGCACGGAAGTGCGGTGTTTCTGCCATTTTAGAAGGTTTTAGAGGAAACTAGCACAAAAAAGTTTAATTTTAGAAGTCAGAGCAAACTTTTTCAAAGAAGGGCCCTGGGGGTGATGCAAAATCCAGTTTTTAGGGAAGTGAGTGTTTCGAACTCCTCCGCATTTTCTTATGTGTGATAAAGAAGTAATAGAAGTGTAAAAAATTTTGCCGTTCCTATCCGGCACTTAGCTATTGTGTCGGATAGGTCGGGCAGTTATTGGGGCAAGCCCACCTTGCCAACAAAAGTCTCAATATCTTGTCTGCGGGGCTTGTTTTCGTCATAGCCCGTCCAGGATGGGGCGGGTCTTGGAATAGGCAAGCACCTGCCGTTGCAGCCCCTTTTCCCGTTCAGCCTCTTTTCCACATTTTTCAGCTCTGTAATGCTTTTCTGCATGGCGGTATAGGCTGCGGAACAGGCTTCGTCCAATTTCTCCGGGGAAGAAAAGCCGGACTGCTGGTAGGCAGTAACGGTAGCCGCCATCTGCTTTAGGTTGTGCTTTGCCGCCCAGCGGTCATAGCCCATGCCTTTGCCCTCGGCTCGCTTGGCTTCCAGATCAACCATGCGCTGCAAGGTGTTGGCTACTGGGGTGGTTTTGAAGCTTTCTCCCTCTGTAACGGCTCTTTGACAGCGGCAGGGTATTCGGGTAATAGCAGAAAAACAGGGTGTGGAGCGGAACTATTTTTGAAAAATCCGAAAAAATATTTTGAGGGATTTTCAGCAACACAAGCCGCATGGCAGGGTTTGGGGAAGTCACTCCCCAACAAGATTCCCGCAGGGGCAAAAATGAGCAGAAAGTGAATTTTGGCACCTCGGTAGAATCTTGCTCTAAGAAACTGCCGGACTGCCGCTCACTTCCTACTGCCACTTTTTCGGGCTTCACTCCTTACTACTGGGCATTTGGAAATTTGCCAAACAGACAACAAAAAAGCAGCAAATCGGTTTCAGATTTACTGCTTCATGTGCCACTGTGGGGCGGCGGATATTCAGTTGTAAATAACAAAAGAGGGCGGTAGCATTTTGGGCTACCCTCCTACAAATGGATAGTTGTAATATTACTATTCCAACCACATCATATTAGTATATTCATGCCTGATTTGTAGTCATCCAAGATATCGGGCTTGACTGGCTTTCCCCAATTCCATGAGGGGTCTCGCTGATGTACATACTCTCCCAACCGGTCAGCCTCTTGCAGACTAATCTGATTTAATGTCCACCCAGCGGCAGCTCGTTCTTCGGGTGGCAATGACATAACGTAATCCTTTATAATTTCGCTCTCAATCTCTCCACCACTCATGCCGCCGTTCTTTTCCATTCTCTCAAACACCAAAGATTTTATCTTATTTGCAACGCCCTCGTCAACAGGGACAATGCGGCGAAAATCCGTTCGACCTGTAATATCCATTCCCTCCGGACAATATGGGTTAACATGACCCTTTGGCGGCAAAGAGCCATTTGGAAGTTTAGGGGTTAAGTGCGAATTTTGAACCTTATAATTTTGTTGCACAAATCGTGTCATTCCTGTAATCGTCATAAGAACACCTCCAAATAATAATAAACCCTGTTTTAAGAATAACTGTCATAACCATAGTTTACAGTTATACGAGCCGTTGCTGCAGAAACATCCCCTACAGATATAATCGGCACTTTTGTCAAAAATATAATATCCGCACAAGATTTTATCGTTACAAAAACACAAATTTATTCTGCTTGTTTAACAAAGAATTTTATCTGCTTTATTATATTTATCGCATGATTTTTAAAAAATGAAACACATAACAAAAAATGTAACCCGGAATAGTGGGCTGCTATCTATCAAATTTTTGTTTGTTACTTTATGACATATGAGCATTCGGCCAGGGCATGCAAGAAGAAAAATCAAGCCGCCTGTTGGCCTCAGAATACCTGAAGCCCACAGGCAGCTTTTTTCATTCCCCGCAGCACTGTTCCTTTTAGTGCTTATGCTTCGTCTGTTCGCCATTCCTTGATGGTGTTGGTAATAGCTTTTCCCTGGCTTTCCGGCTATACTTGCGTTGCAAACGACAAGAAGGAGGCCGACAGACTATGGCAGAGACGAAAAATTTATGCGCCCAGATTCCTCTGGAGCTCCACGCCAAAGTATGCGGTGAGCGGGAGCAGCGGGAACAGACCACCAGCCAGTACATCACAGAGTTACTCATGGAATACTACAAGATGAAAGAAAATGGAGGTAAGACGACTATGGCGAACAATGGCAGCAGGACGATGGCCTTCCAAATCCCGGAGGAACTGTTCCAGCGGATCAAGCAGCACCTGGAGCGCGAGAGCGCCCGCAGTGGCCGCAAGGTGACCCAACGGGAGTTCGTCCTGAGTCTGATCGAGGAGGCCCTGGAACAGGCTGAGGAGGAAGCCGCAGAGGAGGAGGCCACGCAGGAAAAGTGTGGTGAGGACGCATAGCAGCCGGAGTGCGCCCCCAAACAACCCTATAACATAAGTCAGAGAAAGCCCCCCAGGGTGCCCGAACGTAGAATCGGGTACCCTGGGGGGCTTTTTGCGCTTCTGTGGAAGGAGGGAAAAACCATCGAGCAACAGAAGAACCGCTTTACAGACGCAGAAATGGAGATCGCCAAAGAGACCGATCTCCCAGACCTGCTGGAGTCCCTGGGCTACCAGGTCAGGCGGGTCGGCCGCTACCATACCACCAAAGAGATGGACAGCCTGCGTATCAAGAACCGCCGCACCTGGTTTCGTTACTCAGAGGGCGTCGGTGGAGACGCCATCACCTTCCTCCAGCGGTTCTGCGGCAAGAGCTTCCCGGAGGCGGTGGAATATCTGCTTGACTACCATGGCTGGGCGCGGGATTCCCCCGCCCCTCAAAAGTCGGTGCCGTCCAAAGGCCAGGACAGACAGAAGGATGAGCCCCCGCCTCCCTTTGCCCTGCCACTCCCCAACACGGATCAGCGGCGCGTGTTTGCCTATCTTCAAAAAAGGGGCATCGCGCCCCAGGTGATCCGGGGATTTATCCAGGCAGGACTGCTGTACGAGGACGCCGAACACCACAACTGCGTGTTTGTGGGGCGGAACAGGTCTGGAACTCCGGTGTTCGCCAGCAAGCGCGGCACCTATGACCGGAGCGGCCCCGGCTTCAAAGGCGACGTAACTGGCAGCGACAAGAATACGGCCTTCCGCCTCCCCTGCCGTCCGGAGTTGAATGCGGTTCTTGTCTTTGAAGCCCCCATTGACCTCATGAGCTATTGTACCCTGCACCGGCAGGTCACCAGCAACGCGGTGGCCCTGTGCGGACTCCATGAGGGGGCGCTGGATACATACCTGCGGGAGAATCCGCAGCTCAGGCACATTGTCCTGTGCCTGGACGCAGATGAGCCGGGCCAGTCTGCAGTGGAACGCCTGCGGGCCAAGTACGAGGCCGCAGGTTACATGGTGCAGTCCCGGACGCCTCCTTGCGGCAAGGACTGGAATGAGTATTTACAGCAGCGAGGCCCCATCCGGGAAAGGGGGGATCTGCGACAGACTGTAACCAGATGATCATTCAGGCTGAAAAGAACAAAACATGGAGGAGCGATCATGATCAAACACCTTTTGACGACCCTGTGCGCCCTGGCCCTGGTCACAACTGGGAGCATCCCCGCCCTGGCCGCCGAGGCGGATACCGGCGAGAGCGCCCGCTATTACCCCATCTCAGTGGAGGAGTACACCTACGGGGAACAGAATGAGCCCCGCATCAACAAGGTGTATCAGCTCTCCCTCTCAGACGATCCCTCCGGTATCCCCAGGTCGGACTTTGTGCGGAATGGGCGGCTGTATTACCTGCTGGATATGACCCGGAAGGATGAGGTGGGGGTGGACACCAAGCCCCATACTGAGACCGTCACCCGCCCCAGCGATACCGACAACATGGAGGAGATCCTCCAGGGGCTGGAGGCCGAGTTGGAGGTCACCACCGAGGAAGGGTACATCGGGGTGCTCCGCCTGGACCACACCAGCGTCCAGGTGACCACAGACGGCTACGCCACCAAGACCCGCAATCTCTCCGCCACCCGCACTTACCCCAATCTGTCCGACGCGGATCTGGCCCTGATCCCCAAGTCCATCGAGGACAACGGGAAGGAGCTGACCCTGGCGGATGTCCAGTGGAGCAGCTCCGAGCAGACGGACGGCGCGGGCGGCACAGTTACCCGCTACACCGCTACAGCCAGCTACACCGGCACCAGCAGCTACCAATACGCCACCGGCTACACAGTCACTGCCAACTACACCGGCGAGGTGGCCAAGACCGGCTGCAGCGTAGTGACCTATACCGCCATCTTCGGCAGTATGGAGGCCCCGGAGGAGTCCACAGAGCCTGAGTCGGGCAGCAGTACAGCGTCCGCAGGCGTGGATCTGTCCACCCTGAAGCTGCCGCTGTTGATCGGCGGCGGGATCGCCGTACTGGCGGCCAGCGGTGCGTTCGTATTCAAGAAGCTCAAGGAACGGAGGTGAGTTTCAATTGAAACTGCGCGTCTTTCTGCTGACGGCAATGATATGCACCCTGTGCGTTGGTCAGGCCAGCGCGCTGGAATACACGATGGACGCCCCAGAGGATCACCTGTTCGGCAGGCCCACCAGCGATGATACGATCTATGAGTGGGAAGATCCCAATGTGGACCGGAGCAAGAACACAGCCCTGATCCCGCCCGGCTTCGGCAGCCCAACCAGCTATCTCCCCGGCTCCGGCACAGCCCTGACCCCCAACCTGGTTCCCGGTGCGTTGGAGGGCGGCGGCCTGGTATCTCAGACAGGGAGCATTACTTATCCGACTGTGGACAGCGGCGGCAACTGGAGCGGCCCATCGTTTACCGCCGTCACAAGCGATCTCTACTACTCCGGCGGATACCTGGGGACGCTCAAGATCCCGGCCATTGGCCTGTCTGTCAGGGTCTATGAAGGAACGGACAGCGGAACCCTGACCAAAGGGGCCGGTCACTTCCCCGGCACCAGCATCTGGGATGGGAATGTTTGTGTTGCAGGCCACAACCGGGGTGTACGGGATGACTTTGGAGACCTGCACACCCTGAAGCCAGGTGATACCGTTACCTGGACCACCAAGCTGGGGACAAGGACCTACGAAGTTGTTTCGGTGGAAAAGGTGCTCGAGACCGACACCAGCGGCACCACATCCACCAGCGACAACCGACTCACCCTTTATACCTGTGTCAAAAACCAGCGGGCTTACCGCTGGTGTGTCACCGCTGTGGCCAAGTAATGCTGTCTGCCGATTTCGCTCGACTTTCCACCAAAACAGTGGTATGGTTCGGAGTGTAGACCCCCACTACACAGGAAATGGAGGAAGCGAGTATGAAACATAGGAAATCGGTATCCCTGCTCCTGGCTGGCGTCACCACCGTGGCCATGCTGACCGGCCCTGTCCAGGCGGCAGAAGCCCCCAGTCCCCAGGAGCTGGCCGCCGCCCGGCTGCAGTCCGAGGGGCTCATGAAGGGAGATGAAAACGGCGAACTGCACCTGGAGGACGACCTGACGCGGGCGGAACTGGCCTGTCTGATCAGCCCCATCATCCTGAACCCGGAGCACGTGGCCTGGGAAACGGAGTGGTACACCCGGATGTGTACCACCAATTTCAACGATGTTCCTGAATGGGCACAGGTCGCTGTGGGCGTGTGCGCCTCCATGGGTACAATGGCCGGATACGGAGACGGCCTGTTTGGCCCCTCAGATCCGGTCAGCCCGCAAATGGCCTGCACGGTTATGCTTCGCTACCTGGAACAGGATGGCTGGACCTACGATACCGCCTGTGAAAAGGCAGCGGAACTGGGGCTTGCCCCAGCGGGATCGCTGGAAGGAGACGCCATCACCCGTGGGGATATGGCTATCCTGCTGACCGGCTCCCTGGACTACCTGGCATATCTGCAAACCCTGTAAGAAAATACTGCGTTTTTCCAAAACGGCCCCTGGTGCGCACCAGGGGCCGTTATTCTGCGTTTTAAGGAGGAGATCTCAACCATGAAAAGGCGATTACTGTCCCTGTTCCTGGCTTTTGTGACCATACTCAGTCTCCTGCCCACGGCGGCCTTTGCGGCCAGCTCTGAGGAGGATGCCTTGGGCGAAGTGGACATCTATAACGGCGACTATGAGCTGGGCTACCTCGCCATCAACGGCGCGGTCAAAAAGCAGAAATATACCTACTTTTTATACGAATCCAATGATGGGAGCACCAAGGAATCTCCTGCGTACTGCGTTAACCCGAACCAGTACGGCGTCCCCCAGACCGTAGGCCCCGGAGAGAGCATCAAATACCTAGCCAACGAAAAGGCCAGCGACCCCAAGGTGGTGGGCATCATCTCCAACGGCTATCCCCACCGCAGCCTGGGAGAGCTTGGTCTGGAGAACAAATATCAGGCGTTCTACGCCACCAAAATGGCGCTCTGGTGCTACCTGATCCCCAGCTGGGACATTTCCAACCTGAAGGTGGCCCCCGGCCTGAGCGGCGATGAACTGGACAGAGGCAACCGTATCCTGGCCGCCGCCAAGGACATCTACAAGCGCGGCACCACCTACAACTATATGCTCACTCCCCGGATGACCGTCACGGCAGACAAGTCCACGGCCTACCCCGTGACCATCGGCGGCCAGGCATACTTGCAGCAGGTGTTCACCATCTGGAGCGAGACTTGGGTGTATGACTACGATGTGTCTGTGGCCTTCTCCGACCCGGACAGTGTGCCGGAGGGCACGAAGATCGTGGACGCCAACAACAAGGAGATCACCGCCGTCACCACAAAGTACACCTCAGACGGCTATGCCGGGACGTTCAAGGTCCTCTATCCCGCAGGCAGCGTGGAGGGCCAGTCCGGCAATGTCCAGTTCTCCCTCTCCGCCCCGGTGGCCCAGTATGCCGCTATGTACGCCGTGTGCCAGGAAAAGGACCAATACGGCGATTTACAGAATTACATCTGTGACTTGGACAACAAGGTACAGCTGGATGTGGCCGCCGTCAGCAGCTATGCAGACAGTGGGGAACCTGATCCTGACGAGACGGCCCTGAAGATCGTGAAGCTGGAGGAAGGGACCGAGATCCCCCTGGAAGGGGCCGTGTTCTCTGTCTATGACCCGGAGGGAAAGAAAGTCGGTTCCTTCTCCACCGGCCCGGACGGGACCGTGACCATCCCCCTGACCCTGGAGGGCCACTATACCATAACCGAGGAGATCCCGCCCCGGTATCACCTGCTGCCGGAGGAGACCACCCAGCACGCCGATGTGGAGTATAACAAGACCGCCACCCTGACCTTCTGGAACGCCCCCTACGGCTCCCTGCGGGTGGAGAAGCGGAGCGACACCGGCGACGCCCTCTCCGGCGTCACCATCCAGATCAAGCACATCGAGACTGGCGAGACCCGCACCGGCCAGACCCGCAATGGCGTCATCGTCTTTGACGAGCTGGCCCCCGGCGGCTGGGAGGTCCGGGAGCTGGCGGGCATTGACGGCTGGGTGGCGGATACGGACACGGTGCAGACCGTAGCAGTCGTGACTGGGCAGGAATCCACCGCCACCATCATCAACAAGGAACTACCCGGCCTGCGAATCACCAAGTATGAGCGTGGGACCATGACCCTTATGCCCAATGTGTCCTTTGAGATCTTCCGGGACGCGGAAAGTTTGGGTATCTTCACCACGGATGAGTTCGGCCAGATTTTGCTTACCAACTGTGAGCCAGGCACCTACCGGGCCGAGGAACGGGACACTGGCGGGGACGGCCATGTGCTGGATACCACGCCCCAGGAGGTGGAGTTAAAAGCTGGGGACGGCATCAAGGAGCTGGTTTTCTTCAATGACCGCCTGCCCGGCATCCATCTCATCAAGGTGGACAGCGCCGACCTGTCCCAGCCCATCGCCAACGCCCGCTTCCGAATTGAGGCGGTGGATGGTTCCTGGGGACCGGAGGAGTACACCACCTCGGAGGACGGGACCATCGACCTCTCCAAACTCCCCGTGGGCGCTTATGTCGTAACCGAACTGGAGTGTCCGGGATATGTGATTGACGAAGCACAGCGCATCATACATCTGGATGGGAATGAAACGGCCCAATTCGTATTTACCAATTCCAAGCTGCCTTCCCTCCATCTCACCAAGATCAGTGCGGATGGGTCTCCGCTGGCTGGGGTGACCTACAGCCTGACCCGCATTGAGGACGGCAGCCGCTATATGGATCAGACCACATCTTCTACGGGGACCATCGTTTGGGACGGCTTACAGCCTGGGGTCTATTCCCTGCGGGAAACAGATACGTTGTCCGACCACATCCTGGACCCCAAGGAATACCATGTGGAACTGTTTCCCGGCAAAGACGGCACCATCGTGCTGGAAAACGATAAGCGACCCAATCTGACCATCTGGAAACGGGACGCAGATAGTGGCGCGCCCATTGAGGGGACGGTATTCCTGGTGAAAGGTGCGGACGGGCATTCTGTGGCCGAAGTGACCACCGGGCCGGACGGCTCCGCCACGGTTCCCAACCTCCTGCCCGCGGTGTATGAGGTATCCGAAAAATCGGTGCCGTCTCCCTATCTGCTGGATGCGGAGCCCCAGCTCATGACCCTCTATCCCAACCGGGACCGGGATGTGTATTTTGAAAACCACAAGGCCCCGTCCATCGAAATCATCAAGGAAAATTCCATTACCCATGAGCCGCTGGCCAACGTGCGCTTCCAGGTGTGGTATGCCAGCAACGATACGGAGACCGGCGAATACAACGACCTGGGCATCTTCACGACGGACGAGAACGGCCGCATCGAACTGACCGGCCCGGCCAACGGCCTGCGGGACGGCTGGTTCCGGGTAAAGGAGCTGGAGCCGCCCGCCGGATTCTCCATCAAGGACAGCGACACCCAGGAGGCGTTCGTCCCTGCGGGAAAGGGGCACACCTTCCGCTTTGAGAACACCCCGCTGTCCGCCTTGGTGGTCTACAAGCGGGACAGTGTGACCGGCGATGCGATTCCCGGCTGCCTGTTCCAACTGCGTTATCTGGGCGGCGAGACCAGCGGCTCCGGCGGCACGGTCATTGGGACCTATCAGACTTCCCAGAACGGTTCCTTCACGGTCACTGGGCTGAAAGTCGGCTACTACATCTGTGAGGAGCTGGAGAGCGACAGCGGCCATGTCATCGACAGTGCCCCCCAGTCCTTCTATATCTCCGGCAAGGACCAGGACATTGTGACCCTCTATTTCTCCAACGCTCCCAAGGGGGCCCTTCTGGTCAAGAAGGTATCGGCGGCAGACAACTCCCCGCTCTCCGATGTGGAGTTCTTGGTGACAAAATCGGACGGCTCCGTAGTAGGCGACGCCAACGGCAAATTTGTGACGGATTCCACTGGGACCTTCCTAGTGGAAGGGGTGGAGCCTGGGACCACGCTGGTCATCAAGGAGATCCGCGCTAAGGACGGCTATCTGCTGGACGATACACCTCAGACTGTTCAGGTCAAGGAGGGCCAGACCGTCACCGTGGAGTTCCGCAACCAGCCTATGGGAAATCTCATCATCCACAAGCTGTCCAGTAAGGACAAGACCCCGCTGGAGGGGGTGCAGTTCAAGATCACCTATGCGGACGGCTCCTACCTCCCAGACGAAGGCGGAAAGCTGTCCTCCAACGGCCTGTACTGGACCAATGCGGAGGGTCAGATCATCCTCTCCGGCATCACCGGCACAGTGGTCGTGACCGAAGTGGAGAGCATCCCCGGATATACTATCGACCCGGACACACAGAGTCAGACCGTGGTAGTTGACCCGGATGATACGCAGGAACTCTATTTTTACAATGCGCCGGTGGGCGGCGTGGAACTCACCAAGGTCAACGAGGCGGACAAAACAGAGCGCATCCCCAATACCACCTTCGAGATTCGTCGGGTATCGGATGATGTCTTGGTGGACACCGTGACCACCGGGAAGGACGGCAGGGCGTACCTGTCCCTGGAGAGCGGCGACTACTATGCCGTGGAGACCGAGGCTGCGGATGGATTCAAGCTGGACGATACGCCCATCTATTTTACCGTCAAGGATGGAGAGACCACCCGCAAGACCGTGACCAACAAGGCGTTCTCCGGCATCCACATCCATAAGGTGGACCCGGATGGCCGCGGAATCCCCGGTGTGACCTTCCTGCTCTATGACAGCGGCAAAAACCCCATCGGCCAGTACACCAGCGACAACAGAGGATATGTCTACATCGACGACCTCACAGAGAGCGGCCGCTACTACCTGCGAGAACTGGAGAACGAGGGGTATGTGCCGGACACAGAGCTGAAAACAGTCTACGTCAAGAGCGGCAGGACCACCGAGATCACCTGGGAGAACATCCCCATCACGGGACAGATCCAGATCATCAAGAAATCCGCCGACTACAACCCGACCAACGGTTTGCCCGCAGGCACGCTCCTGGAGGGGGCCGTGTTCGAGATTTATGACAAGGCCGGAAATGTAGTGGACACCATTCGGAGCGACAGCCGGGGCCGTGCGGTTTCCAAACAGCTTCCCTTGTCCCGCTACACTATCCGGGAGGTCAAGGCCCCAGACCACTACGGCGTCAATGAGACGGAACTCACCGCCTACCTGGAGCATGAGGGGCAGATCGTCCGCTTCGAGGTGACGAACAAGAGCCTGACCACCGGCGTGGCCATCTCTAAGGCAGGTCCCAAGGAGGTGGTGAGCGGCCAGCCGGTCCGCTACACCTTCTCCGGCATTGCCAATACCTCCAATGTCCGGCTGGACAGTTTCTATTGGAGGGACACCCTGCCCGCCGCCGTGACGCTGGACCACATTATCACCGGAAGCTACAACTCCCCCGGTGTGTATAAGGTCGTCTACAAGGTGAACAACACCGGCAGCTACCGCACACTGGCGGATAACCTGAGCACCAGCCAGACCTACACCCTGGCCGCATCCCCCGCGGCCCTGGGCCTTGCCGCCAATGAGCGTGTGACCGAGATCATGTTCGTGTTTGGGCAGGTGCCGGCTGGTTTCGCCCAGGTGGAGGCCCCGGTCCTCTATTGTACCGCAGTCAATGGCCTGGCCGCAGGCAGTTCCTTTGTCAATGTGGCCGACGTGGGCGGCGTCTATAACGGCCAGTGGGTACAGGCCGTGACCCGCTGGGTAACCACGGTCTATGGCAAGCCCACCCCGCTCCCCCGCACTGGCTATTGATCCACACTTTGGGCGTCCATTCTTCGGGATGGACGCCCTTCCCTTATACCTTAAAATATAACATCTTATAGTAAAAAGTAAAGGAGAACTGAACTATGCTGAAGATCACTGCAATCGGTAACCTGACCAACGACGTGGAACTGAAGGTAAACGAGACCACCGGAAAGCCCTACGCCATCCTGCGTATCGCCTCGGACCGCCGCTACCGGGACCGGGACGGCAACCGGCTCACCGACTTTATCTCCATCAAGGTACGCGGCCCTCTGGCGGAGCGCTGTGCGGAGTTCGCCTGGAAGGGCTGCAAGCTGGCCGCGGTAGGCGACTTTGAGACTATCTGCTTCGCGGATGACCCCGACCGCCAGCCCGGCTTCCTGATCAAAGCCACCGAGGTGGAATTTCTCTCCCCCAGACGGGTGGAGGAGGCCGCCATGGCCGCCGAGGAGCCGGACAGCGCTGACGCCGCCTAATGAAGAACACAGGCATCGTGTACCACAGCACGGAGCGCACGCCCACCGTGCTGGCGGAGCTGGCCGGACTGCTCCCCCCTCTGAGCGGGGAGCAGCTGGCCGCCCTGGAGGCGGACCTGCTGCAGAATGGTTGCTACTCGCCGGTCATCGTCAATGAGGAGCTGGTCATTGTGGATGGGCATAACCGCCAGAGCCTGTGTGAGAAACACGGCATCCCCTACAACATGGCGGTGTTCGCCTTTGACGATCTGCTGGAGGCCAAGCAGTGGGCGCTGGACACCCAGAAGGGCCGCCGCAACCTGGACAAGTGGGAGTTGGGCAAGATCGCTCTGAAGCTGAAGCCGGACATTGAGGCCAGGGCAAAGGCCAATATGTCTGCTGGCGGTGGCGACCAGAAAAGTGAACACGCAAGATCGGGTTCGGCAACATTGCCGAACCCGATCTCCACAGTGGACACCCGCAAGGAGCTGGCTGACACGGTGGGGCTTGGGGAGCGCACCATGGGCAAGGTGATGCAGATCGACGAGCACGCCCCCGCAGCGGTCAAAGAGGCGCTGGACAAGAAGGAGCTGTCCATCCACCAGGGCTACCAGATCACCAAGCAGGTGGAGAACCTGCCGGAGGAGCAGCGGGAGCAGGCGGCCCTGGAGGCGGTGGAGCTGGCCAAGGCGAAAAAGGAGATCCAGGAAAAGGACGCGGAGATTGACCGCGAGGGGAAGATCGCCGGAGTCTTCTGCAAGGCGTATGAAAAGGCGGTCCTGCTGGACCCCACAGAGGAAAATGTCCGAATCTGGGCTAAATGTACCCGCATGACCAGGGACGAGATGGAAGATACGGTGAAAGAGTCCCGTGAATTGGCGGAGGTGTTTCGGACCATTGCCGACCTCATGGAGCGCCTCCTGCCGGAAAGGGGGACGCTATGACGGAAATGAGTGTCCGCCAGTGGCAGGAGCGGTTCCGTGCCGGGGATTTTTCCTCGAAAGATCGTGCCGTTCAGTGTGAGGCCGGGTGGTATGACTGGTTCTGCCAGGATGACGCGCTGGCCGGACGGCTCCAGAAGTTGAGCAAGGTGGTCATGGGGATCACCGACCCCTATATCCTGGACCACTACTATGTCTGGTTCAAGAACAACTGCCCGCTGTCCGGCCCGCTCTATGATGACATACGGTTTGAACCGCTGCATGGCGACCGCAGCGGGAAGTATTTTGTGGTCATCCGGGACAGTCCCCATGAGGCCCATAAGTGGACGCTTTACACAGGGCGCCATGGATTTGAGCAGCCGGAATTCACCTGTGGAAACGTGCGGGATATGCTCCGCCATATCAATTCCATGGCCCCAGAGTCCTGGCGTGGTAATCCGCCGCCCGAAAAAGCGATGCATCCTCCTCAAAAGAAGCGAAAGGAGGCAGAGCGATGAACCGGGAAAACACGGGTGCCAAGCCGACTGCTCCGCCCAGACTGCCGCCAGAGGCGGAGCAGGAGATCCTGGAGGCGTTGTTCGAGGGAATGGAGATCCATTCCAGCGAGATCGCCGCGATCCTGAAAAAGCATGGCGTGTGCGGGGATGTGGAGGCCCTCCAAGACAGCTACCGCAAGCGCCTGGGCCAGCGGCTCATGGCCAGTCTCCGAGACGAGGGCGGCAAGCGTGAAGTGCTGGCCAACGGAAAAGGCAGCTATGTAGTGCTGGAGGGCTGCGGCGACAGGCGGCAGCTCAAGCAGATCCGCCGCCGTATCCAGAACCAGATGAAAGGACTGGATCTCTCGGCGCGGAAAGTGTCCGGCAGGCTGACGGTTCTGGAACGGCTGGCCCGCAAGTGGAGAAGGGCTGGTTGAGATGGATGCCAAGACATTCTATGAGCAGATCGCTCCAAAACTGGACCCAGGTGGCTTCAAGCTGTACTTCACGGCCAAGAGGATGACTGGCTTTGATCTATATGGGCAGTTCCCTTATGAGGATGCCCGCGGGATGTTCGAAATGATGAACGGCCACCAGCTCATGCGCTATCTGCTGGCGGATCAGTTCCATGCGGTTCAGTGGGAGATCGTGCCTGGAACCTGCTATGAACGGGCTGTCCTTCTCCCCCTCGACCGCACCACGCCGGCATATCGGGCATTCGAGCAGAAGCTGTACACAGCGGTCCTGCACGACTACCATCTGAATCCTCAGAAACAACATGATCGGAAGGAGCACAGTACCAGATGAAAGATGTAATTGTGATCGGCGTGGATCATGGCTACGCAGCCATGAAAACTGTACACTTTTCGTTCCCCACTGGATTGGTGGAGTACGAACATGAGCCGTACACCCAGAAAGACGTACTGGAGTACAACGGCAGATATTATGTGGTGGGCAGCGGCCGCCAGCCGCTTCAGAGGGATAAGACCCAGACGGAGGACTACTATCTGCTCACCCTGGCAGCCATCGCCAAGGAACTGGAGCATCGGGGTGCGGAGCACACCGCCAGCGTCCACCTGGCCGCGGGCCTGCCCCTGACCAGCTTTGGCCGGGACAAGAAGTCCTTCCGTTCATACCTGTATCGGGATGGAAGCGCTATCCCTTTTCGCTACGAGGGGCAGGACTACACCGTCACCATCCAGGAGGTGTCCCTGTTTCCCCAGGGCTATGCCGCCGTACTGACCCAGACGGAACTGCTGGACGAGCCGTCCGTCATTGTGGCGGACATTGGCGGCTGGACGGTGGATCTGATGCGGCTGGATAACCGCATCCCCAACGCCGCTTCCTGCCGGAGCCTGGAACTTGGCATGATCCGCTGCATTGACGAGATCAGCGAACAGGTGCGCCGGTTGTTCGGGCTGTCCCTGACGACCGCTCAGATCGAAAGCGCCCTGCGGGGCAGTTCCGGCGGGATGGACGAGCGGATCAGAGCGGTCATCCACACCCAGGCGGGCAAGTACGCCCGAAACCTGCTCTCGGCAGTCACAGAGAGCGGCCTGGACATCCGAGCCATGCCCGCCATTTTCCTGGGCGGCGGAGCGGCGCTCTTAAAACGCCACCTTTCGGCCACAGACGGCCTGTGCCGCCCGCTTATCCTGGACGACGTATCCCTGAACGCCAAAGGGTATGAGCGCCTTGTGGGGCAGATGTCGCGGGGTGTCGGCCATGGCGGATAAGCGGCGGCTCAACCTTTCTTTTTCTCTGACATCGCCCCAGCAGCGGGAAGCTTGGCGCATCCTGAGTTCCATCCCAGTGGGGCAGCGGACAGACACCGTGTGCAGGATGGTCTGTAAGGCCCATGAACAGGACGCCCTGTTGTCCGCCATCCGGGGGCTGATCCGGGAAGAACTGCGCCATTTGGATCTGACAACAGAAAAAAGCCGGCAGGCACAGGCCGGGGACATGGATGAGAATGTCCTCGGCTTTCTTCTTGCCCTGCAGCAGGAAGGAGATGAGATCACCTGATACGCTATTTTGATATGTTCGCCGGGATCGGCGGCTTCCGGGCCGGACTGGACCGAGCTGGAGGTTTCCAGTGCGTCGGCCATTGCGAGATCGACAAGTACGCCGACGCCAGCTACCGCGCCATCCACGACATCCGAGAGGAGGAACGATACTATCCCGACGCCAGAAAAATCGACCCAAACGACCTGCCCGGCTTCGACCTCCTGTGCGGGGGATTCCCCTGCCAGGCATTTTCAAATGCTGGCCGAAGAAAGGGATTTGAAGATGCCAGAGGCACTCTCTTCTTTGAGATTGCCCGCCTGGCTCAAGCCAGACGACCTGCGTATCTTCTGCTTGAGAACGTTCCAGGACTGCTTACGCATGACCAGGGCCGGACGTTTTCTGCCATCCTCGCCACGCTTAATGACCTGGGGTACCGCGTGGAATGGATGGTGCTTAACAGCGCGGATTTCCGTGTCCCCCAGGTCCGAAAGCGGGTGTTCATTGTCGGATATCTTGATCCCCGATGCGCCGGAAAAATACTTCCTGTCTTCGGAACAGACGGAAAAGCTCTTATACAAGTCCTCGGCGGGCCGCAGGGATCGAGAGTCTATGACCCCAGAGGGACCGCCTGTACACAGACTGCCGGAGGTGGAGGAAAAGGAGTAAAGACCGGGCTGTATCTGATGGAGCCGGACACAGCACGATCCTGTTTTGTGGATCTGTGTATCGGCAGGCCGACACCGACCGAGAACGCCAGGTGCCTTACCGCACGATACAGCCAAACTACACTCTGCAACCACCGCGGAGAACGCTCTGGGGTCCTGCTGATCAAAGAGGCAACCAAACGCGGCTACAAGGAAGCAGCGATAGGTGATACTGTCGATCTGGGGTATGCGGGCAGCAACACACGCCGTGGGCGTGTGGGCCACGATATCGCACACACCCTGGAGACCAGCTGCATCCAGGGAATCGTGGAGCGCGGCGGGCGCATCCGCCGCCTGATGCCCCGTGAAAGCCTTCGGCTCCAGGGATTTGCGGAAGAGCAGATCGACAAGATCCTGGCATTCACCTCAGATGCCCAAGCCTATAAGCAGGCCGGCAACAGCGTCACGGTCAATGTAATCGAGGCCATCGGCCGCCGTATCCGGGCGGTGGATGAGGAACTGCGGAAGGTGGGTGATGCGGCATGACCGGCCTGAAAGACCAGTGCTTCGGCGTAGAGGCGGAGATGACCGGTATCACCCGTAAGCAGGCCGCCCAGGCGCTGGCGGACTACTTTGGGACCATACCGAAAGCCAAAGGCGGCGTCTATGATACCTGGAAAGTGAAGGACCCCACGGGCAAGGAGTGGAAGCTGGTCAGCGACGCCAGCATTATTGGGGAGCAGTGGACCGGAACAGAGTATCTGGAAAATGACATCAAAGATTTTCGTGTGGAGCTGGTCACCCCCAAGCTGACCTATCCAGAACTCCCCAAACTCCAGGAGTGTATGCGGCGCCTAAAGCAGATCGGCGCCAAGGTCAATGACTCCTGTGGTATCCACGTTCATGTAGACGCCGCCAACCACAACCGGCAGAGTCTGAAGAACCTCATCAGCATCATGTACTCCAAAGAGGATCTTCTGTTTAAAGCCTTGCAGGTAAATGAGGTGCGGGCCATCCGTTTTTGTAAAAAGGTACGAGAACCTATGTTGCGGAAGGCCAGGGCCCTATCTGCAGAGGAGACACCAGATCTGACTCAGTTGGAGCGGATCTGGTATGAGGGAGATGTTCACAAAACGGATCATTACAATTGGACACGTTATTACGCGCTTAACCTCCATTCGGTTTTTTACCGGGGTACGGTGGAGTGGCGGTGCTTCAACTCCACCCTGAACCCCAATCTGGCCACCGCCTATGTGAACCTCTGTCTCGCCATGTCCGCCCAGGCCATCGCCCAGCGCAGCACCATCATGCGCAAGACCCGCAGCGATAATGAGCTGTTTACCTTCCGGGTGTGGCTGGTGCGCCTGGGCCTCAATGGCGATGAGTTCAGGGAGACCCGCGATCTGCTGCTGGCGCATCTGGATGGGGACCGGGCCTGGCGCTTCGACAAGGACAGCTATGAAGTCAATCGAAACAAGAAGAAAAAACATCGTGAGGCGGAGAGGTGACCATGAAGATACGAATTGATGACACTATTTATGAGGGGACTGGGGCGGAGATCCTGGAACAGCTCCGGCTGGCCGCCTTTGACCCCACTGAGTTCCCGGATACGGAGAGCTATCTCTGGCAGCTCCGCAGCAACTTCATCCGCATGACGGACCGGGACTGTGTCCTGCCGAAGCACGGCCTGGAGGAGCAGGCACGGGTACTGTTTGGGGAACTGGCGAAAATTGGTGCGCTGGAGGTGCTGGAAAATGGCTGAGGGAAAGCTGTACTTCGCCTATGGGAGCAATATCAACCTGGATCAGATGGCCCAGCGCTGCCCAGACGCCCAGGTGGTGGGACCAGTCACATTGGAGAATTATGAACTTCTGTTCCACGGCAATTTGCGGGGCGCCGGAGTGGCCACCATCGCTCCCAGGGAGGGGAGCACGGTACACGGCCTGCTGTGGAACATCACGCCAGAGTGTGAGCGCTCCCTGGATTATTATGAGGGTTACCCTCACCTGTATGGGAAGGAGCCGGTAACGGTTCATGGACATGATGGGCAGGAGCACACGGTTATGGCCTATGTGATGACGGAGCTGTGCAAGGAGCCAGCCATTCCCTCCTTTTATTATTACAACGGCATCCTGGAGGGCTACCGGCAGAACGGCCTGCCCACACAGCCGCTCAAGCAGGCGTGGGAGCACTGCGTGGAGGAGGTTCACCGGGAGACAGAGCGGATCAACCGCAGCGCCTGCGGCCAGCTCTCGTCCAGACGGAAGAAAGACCGCGGGCGATAAACCTCAAATCAGTCAGGAGGCAGAACCTATGCCAAACAAAAGCATTTCCCTATCAGGGGAAGTCCATATCAGCACAGAACAGGTTTATACCACCGTGGACGCACTGGAGGCGCTGAAGGCCATTGGTCTGGCCTATGGTCTCTACAGCCGCGCAGAGGAACGCCGCGGGCAGCGTGTCCACCTGACAGGTGGCGAGGGACATACTGCTCTGGTGGTGCAGGAGGATTTCAGTTGTCACGGGAGTCCATGCTGGGAGACAGTTCGGATCTTGACCGAGGACCCGGCGGAGATCCAGCAGTACATGGCCTTTCGGGATGTGCTTCGTATCGTCCAGCAGCGGGATCGGGAGGAACGGCTGCCCACAGAACAACGGACCGGCGACAGCGCCCCTGAGCATCCACCCAGGCAAGGCGGAAGATCCCGTGAGCGATGAACCGCACCAGTTCTTGACCAGCAATAAGCTTGATGTCAACGATCTGTTTTCGACCAAATTACAGGAGGGAGCCTGCACGGCCCATCTGCGTGGAGTGTTTACCAATACGGGCGAAGTCGAAATCACCCTGTTAAAGAAGAATGAGGAGCTGGCCTCCCCAGCGTTCCAGGCGGAATTGAACACCTTACTGGGAGCCCTCCGGGGAGACAGCGGTCCTCTGCGGGACCTTCCCTCCATGCGGGCATATTGTGAAGCGCGTCCCCAGGCGCTCATGCGCGGCAGACAAGCCTTTTACGCATTCCGAATCGACACTGGCAAATACCGATATTATCTACGATTTTTCCCACAGCGGGAACTCCATAAATTCTTTATTTTCTGCTATCAGACAGACCGGCTTCGGGAAGATCTCCCCAAGCCGGATTTTCATTATCTGAACCGGAGGAGAAAACATCAAAAGAGGGAGGAAAGATCATGGAGGTTTTGATTGTGGAGCCCATGAAACCCTGCTATGTGCGGGAGATCAGCGGGCTGAAAGATATGCAGGAAATCGTAGGCGGCCATATTGAAGCAATCTACCCATTCAAGGAGCAGGTGGCGATTATCGCAAACGAGGAGGGCAAAATCCTGGGCCTGCCCTTCAACCGCCTCCTGTCAGATGAGCGTGGAGTCCCGTATGACATCGTCTGCGGGACATTTTTTATGGCCGGGCTGGGAAGTGAAGATTTTACTTCTCTGACAGATGACCAGATCCGGCGTTATAAAAAGATGCTTGACAATAGGATGGTTTTTACTGTTCCGGCGAAAGCACAAGCGGAGAAAAATCATCCCAAGAAAGGAAAATCACATGAGAGATAAATACATTCAAACCGCAGAGTCTGTCACCGAGGGACACCCGGACAAGCTGTGCGATACCATCGCGGACACAGTTCTGGACGCCTGCCTCCGCAGCGACCCAGCCGCCCGTGTGGCCTGTGAGGTCCTGGCCACAGCGGGCAAGATCCTCGTGGCCGGCGAGATCACCGCCGCGGAGCTGCCGGACATTCCCGCCCTTATCTGCCGGACGGTGCGGGAAGCGGGCTATGGCGGCTCCAACTACGAAGTGGAGGTCATCACCCATGACCAGAGCGGCGATATCGCCGGGGCTGTTTCCCAAGAGGAGCAGACCGGAGCTGGAGACCAGGGCATCCTGTACGGCTACGCCTGCAGCGAGACGGACGAGCTTCTCCCCCTCCCTGCTGTGCTGGCCCACCGCCTGACTCGCCTGCTCACCAATGCCCGGAAAACAGGGGCCATCCGCGGGCTGAAGCCGGACGGCAAGGCACAAGTGTCCGTGGAGTATGTGTTCGGCCTGCCCAACCGGGTCACCAGCGTGGTGGTCTCCTGCCAGCACGACGCGGACAAGGACCTGGAGGATCTGCGGCAGGAGATTCTGAAATGCGTCATCACCCCCGCGCTGCGGGAACTGCCCCCGGATGGGGATACAGAGCTCCTCATCAATCCCTCCGGCCGCTTTGTGCTGGGCGGCTTTGAGGCGGACACCGGCCTGACCGGCCGCAAGCTCATGGTGGACACCTATGGAGGACTTATCCCCCACGGCGGCGGCGCGCTGTCCGGGAAGGACGGCACCAAGGTGGACCGCAGCGGGGCCTATATGACCCGGTACATCGCCAAGAATATCGTGGCTGCGGGTCTGGCGGAGGAATGCACTGTCAGCCTGGCCTACGCCATCGGAAGGGCCGAGCCGGTGGCGGTGGACATCGACACCCATGGCACCGGCGTGTACTCCAGTGCTGTGCTGGAGCAGGCTGTCCGGGCGGCCTTTGATCTGACGCCCAGTGGTATGATCCGCACCCTGAAGCTGGATCACCCCATGTTCACTCAGTTCTGTAACTACGGACACTTCACGCACCCAGAGGCTCCCTGGGAACAGACGGACCGGACAGAGCTGCTGGAGAATGTCTGCCGCGCGAAAGAGGCAGGTGTTTCGGACCGTTGAGATACCTGGCCTCCTGCTCCTTCGGCAAGGACAGTCTTGCCGCTATCTTATTGGCAAAGAAGCATGGAGAGCCGCTGGACGAGGCGGTCTACTGCGAAGTCATGTTCGATAAAACCATTTCAGGGGAGGTCCCGGAGCACCGGGACTTCATCTATACCAAAGGCATCCCCGCACTGGAGCGCATGGGGATTAAAGTGACAGTGCTCCGCGGCAAAAAGACCTATGTAGATCTGTTCACCGGGCGTATTACCCGTGGCCCCAAGAAGGGTATGCTGCGGTCCTTCCCTGTGTGTGGGAAGTGCTATGTCCAGCGGGACTGTAAGCTGAGACCGATTCTAAGGTACCAGAAAACACTGCCGTCTGACACAGTGCAGTATATCGGCATCGCAAAGGACGAGCAGGATCGGCTGCTGCGGCTGGAGGGGTGCCAGGTGTCCCTATTGGAAAAATACAACTGCACCGAACAGGACGCAAAGGAGCTCTGCCGGCAGGCGGGGCTCCTTTCTCCAATCTATGAGTTCGCCGGCCGGGGCGGCTGCTGGTTCTGCCCCAACGCCAAGCGGAAGGAGCTGCGGCACCTCTATGACCACCACCCGGAGCTGTGGGCCCGAATGCTGGAGCTGCAGGCCCTCCCAGACAAGGTTTCAGAGAAGTTCAACCGCACCCAGCGCTTCTCCGATATCGACGCGATGTTTCGGGAGGAGGATCAGGAAAACGGCCTCCGGCAGAAGGCCGCCTGAACACCCAGGAATTGTTGGTATCGCTGGGTTTGTGTCTGCTTTTTCGTTGCGTATGGTGATAGCTTTTCGCCGCCAAAACGGGTATTGTTGTGGTCGGAAACCCACCCCAAAATCAGTAAGGAGGACGCTCTGATGAAAAAAATCGAAACCCATCCCTCGCCGGAAAAACTGCTTCGACAGGTCACCGAGGAGGCGGTCAATGCCCTGGCCCTGGGCGGGCCGGATAAGATCGGGGACGAAGCCCCCATGGAGGCAGGCGTGATGCTGATCGCCAAAGCCTGGGGCCTGCCCCAGGAGAGCCTCCAGGCCAGCCTGGACCTGCTCGCAAAGGAACGGCAGCTCCTTCGCAGCGAGAGCGGCGAGGACGCCCTGCCCGACAGCGAACTGCTGGAGCCCTACGACGGCAGAATGATCGTCGAGCTGCTCTGGGGCCTGTTTGAGACGGCAATCAAGCTGGAGGACGCCCAGGACCGGGCGGCAATGCACAAGCTGGCCCTGCTCATGGCGGAGAGTCTGAGCCTGGATAGTTGGATCGCAGAGTGCGGGCCATCTAAAATCTGAGACAGAAGCATACGGGAGGGGCTGTCCCAAGGGGCGGCCCCTCGCCTGTCTGTAAAAAGGAGATGAAGCAGTAATCAATCAGAAATACGAACTGACCGATATCGCCCATGAGAAATATCCCTTTCTCCACCGCATCCGGGCCCTGCGGGATATCGGGAAGAAGGTAAAGGCCGGGGAGCTGGGCGGCTTTGTAGAGAGCGAGCGCAACCTGTCCTTTGAGGTGGGAGATGACGCCTGGATCTTCGACGACGCCATTGCGTGTAACGATGCCTATGTGGACAAGGGCTCGTCCCTGTTTGGAGAGTCCGTCGCCTGCGGAAACGCCTATGTTTCCCAGAACTCTGCCCTGAGCGCCCATGCCCGCGCGGAGGACGACGCCTATATCCGGGGGAGTAATCTCTGCGGCCACGCCAGAGTATCCGACTGCGGGATGGTGCTGGACTCGCCGGACACAGGCCGTGCACCCATTCTGTCCGGTACCAGTGCTGTGTATGGCAGGGTATGCGGCGATGTGCATTTAACCGATACCGCGTTGATCATCAGTGGTGAGGAGATCTGCAACGATTCCCTGGACACTCTGGTGATGGATGGAAAGGGGCGTTCCGTCATCCGTGACCCATCCAGGGACGAGTTGGCGCCCCAGGAGCCGGAGCCGCAGCAAAAAGGACACAAGGAACGGGGGCAGAGCAGATGAGTAATTTTTTCGAGCAGGAACTCCGCAAACTGTTTGCAGACGGGACTATCATCCGCGATCCGGTTTTCGTGGGCCGGGCCTGCCTGGGCAGCTTAGACAGAAACCGTCAGGTGAGGGCTGAATTTGTTACACTGGGCCATGCGGACCACTATGCGGCGCTCCGTCTGACGCTGTTGGACAACAATCAAGGCGTGGTAGACAAGCTGATCCTTCGGTTCAAAGATATCTGGGGGAAAAAGAAGATCCCTAACAACCCCTACCTGCGGGATGGTGTTGCTCCACATATTTGGGTGGATGGCGACCGAATCGATTGGTATGCCTACCATCCCTCCCAGGAGGACTACCAGCAGCTCAGGCAAATAGCCAGCGACTATGTGGAGACCTTCCGTATTCAAGTCCTGACGAAGAACCATGGCCCCAGGCTGGTCTACATCTGCGCACCGCTCCGGGGCGAACTGGAAAAGAACATCGCCTTCGCAAAGGAGAAAGCGCAGGAGGTGTTCCAGGCCGGGGATATCCCGATCTGTCCCCACCTCATGTTCCCGCCCTTTGCAGACCCGGATGACCCCGCCCAGGACCAAGCGGCGCGGGAGATGGGCCTGCGGCTGGTGGAGCACTGCCAGCAGGTCAATGTGTACGGTACTGTGCGTACACCGGGGATGCTGGCGGAGATCCGCAGGGCGGAGGAACTTAGCATCCCGTTCAAGGCCGACCAGCCAGGGCTTAAAAAGAAAAAGGACCGTCCCAGGCGCGGCCAGACCAGATAGGAGGTAAAATGGCAGAAATCAAGATAGTCACCATCGACGAACTGCGTCAGATGAACGATCAGGAGGGCTTCATCCTCCAGGGCTGCGGCGGGGACCTCCAGGAGTGGGTGGATGGTATCAATGAGCTGTTTGCCCAGGCTGGTATCCTACAGGCCGGCAGCGCATGGAAAGCCAAGGCTGTGAGGAGCTTCCAGTACGATGGCCTGACCAACCTGCTGTTTCCCTTTGAGGGTGTTTTGATGGATGTGGGAAAGCTGGCCATGTGGCGTCTCCAGACGCACGAACAGTTTGGCGGAACCTGGCTCAGCGACTATGTTCCCAACCGGCTGGGCGGTTTTATCCAGGAGCAGCGGCCGGCAAAACCCAAAATGGCGCTGGCGGGCCACGACGGAAATATCTTCGGCATCCTGGGCCGGGCCTCCTGGCTTCTGAAACAGGCCGGGCAGAGCAAACAGGCCGATGAGATGTTTCAACGGGCCACCAGCTCCGGCAGTTATAATGAAGCATTGTGTATCATCAGCGAGTATGTGGAGACGGAGCTCTCCACCGCGCCAAAACCTCAAAAATCTGTTCAAAAGAAAGGTAAGGATGCCCATGAACGATAAGTGGGAGATTCTCCACGGCGACGCGCTAAAGCTGCTGGGCGGCTTTGCCCCCGGCACCTTCGATGCGGTCATCACCGACCCGCCTTACGCCTCTGGAGGCCGTACCCAGGCAGAGAAGAACAAGTCCACGGCCAAGAAGTATTCCAGCATGGGGGATCACGCGCCCCCGCCCTTCGATGGGGACGCCAAGGACCAGCGGTCCTGGACCCGTTGGGCGGCGGAGTGGCTTGGCGATGCCAGAAAGATCTGCAAGCCCGGCGCGCCGGTGTGTATGTTCATCGACTGGCGGCAGCTCCCCGCGGCCACCGACGCCCTCCAGTGGGCGGGCTGGATCTGGCGGGGCACCGCTGTGTGGGACAAGGGCAACAGCCGCCCCCAGAAGGGCCGCTTCCGCCAGCAGGCGGAGTACATCGTCTGGGGTTCCAACGGGGATATGCCCATCAGCCGCCCCGTCCCCTGCCTGCCCGGTGTGTTCAAGTACGGCAATCCCCAGAACCGCATCCACCTGACCGAGAAGCCCCTCCCGCTCATGCGGGACGTGGTGAAGATCACCGAGCCGGGCGGGCATATCCTGGACCCCTTTGCCGGCAGTGGCACCACAGTCCTGGCCGCCGTGCTGGAGGGCTACACCGCCACCGGCATCGAGGTCACCGGCGAGTATGCCAGACGGGCCAGGGAGCGGATCGAGCAGGAACTGCTCCTGGCGGCGTGAGCATGAGCGTCAACGCTCTTTTTCCCTCCTGCGCGGAACTGCTGAGGCCGCTGTCCTGGATGGAGCGGTCAGAGTGACCTCCGGCAGCTCCACCGCAAGCCCGGCAGCGATGCAAAGCTGCCGAACGGAGGAGAGGACAATATCCCATGTCAGCTCAGAGGCGTAGCTGTACCTCGCACGGTAAGTATCCCAGAGTTTCCTCATGTGGGGATCGTCCGCAAGCTCCCGCAGAACATCCTCCGCCTCAGACAGCAGTCGGAGCGTCCCACGCCTCCTGGCCGTTGCGCAGAGCGCGTCTGCTAGAACCCGCGCCGTCAGGGTGCCGCCATAGAGCTGACATAAAATGTGGAGATCATAAAAATCCCGCATACGGGTGTTGGTTGTGGCGCGGGAAATAACCGTCTCCAGCTTCTCGGCCAAAACAGTCTCCAGGCTGTAGGCCAATATCTCGATGGCCCGCTCCTCGAACATCAAATGAAAACGGTAGCGAACCTCTCTTGGCGTGATTGCATCGCCGGTGGAAATGTCAATCTTAAATGGGGTACGCACCCCATCGAACATCGTCTCCATGGACACCCGCACACCGGGGTACTCCGCCTCGTCCATAATCTCAGAGACACTTTTTAAGGAAAAGAAAACGCCATCCTTGACCGGGACGGATATGATCTCGGAGATCATATCGCTGACGTGATCGACATCCACTGCGGCACCCCGGACCGTCGCGTCAATGTCCATGGTGGAGCGTGTATCCAGCCCAACCATGGCCGCGACCAGCATCCCGCCCTTCAAGATAAAATTCTCCCTGAACTGTGAGAGCGAGACGCGCTCCAGAAAGCGCTCCATCATGTAATTCCGCATGAGAAGCTGTGCGTCTGCCGCATTTTTTCGGGCGAGATTGTTGATCAGGTCTTTTAACTGTCTGGATGTTTTAATCATAACAGGACCTCCAAATACTGTCTCAGGATATTCTCTACATGGAACGCTCCGGCATAGTGCATCAGGCGACGCAGATCCCTGTCTCTCCGGCCGGCGTACCGCCTCAGTGTATCCCGGAGGACCTGGACATCCATGCCGCTCCGGCTGCGTACCACATCGCAGACGGTGCGCTCCAGGTCATAAACCGCCACCGGATTTCCAAATGGTGTGTTTGTTTGCGACAGGCCCAGGCCGTGCAGCTCCGCCTTGATGCGGTACACCTTCACGCCGTCACCCTTTAAGCGGTGCGGATTGTATCCGCTTTTTACAGTCACCGTATAGGCAAGCGGCTCCCGGTCGGTCAGGTCGTGGAGGAAAAGAGCGGTATCATGGGAAAACACGGCCTGCGGACAGCGCAGGTGGAGCAGGTACATCCCATCCTTCCAGGCATCCGGGGCAAGATAGAGCCCGTGGCCTACACGCTCCAAGCCTCGTTCCCGCACATAATTTCCAAGCACAGGCCTGGCGATCCCTGCAGCAACGGCATCCGCAGTCCGCAGCACACCGTTTCCGCCGCGAACCAGAGCATCCAGAACATCGAATGCAGGCATAGAACGCCCTCCTTTCGTGCTCATATAATAACTCATATAGGCACAAAAGTAAACAACGCAAACAGAGATGTTTGAGAAAAAGCTGGAGGCGGGCCGGCATATTCTGACCGGGAAGCCCATCCCACTCATGCGGGATGGGGAGGAGATCAGCGGTGGGTATGCCCGCTGGGCCAGGGCTGGGCGGTATAGCAGCTCCCGCCCGGAAGGGCTGTTCGTCTATTCCAGCCACTGTGTGGGGAATGGGTATGGCCTTCTCGACGGCGTCCGGATATACTGTAGGCGCCACAACTGGAGAAGGAGTGTAAAAATGGAAGAACAGAAATTGATCCAAATGATCCGGTTTGACCATGACCTCGTCGTATTCATCGAGGGATCGGATGACCAGCAGCGGCAAGTGAACATCTATGGGTATGCCATGCATCAAGCAGTAAACGTATGGGACTTTGTTGAGTGGCTGTGTACGCGCAAAATGCGGGCGGTATTTGCCGGAAATCCCTACGCATTCCCTGATATTGTGAATTGGCTGGGCGGGAAGCTCTATGCGATCCGGGCCAACTATATCCTGACACACAGGGGCCTGCTTCTTCCCTGGAATGCGGTGGATGGCGGAACCGTCTGGAAACCGCGGTATTGAATACCTTTTTTCTGATGACGGCAAATACAGCCGCTATGTAGCGGGCTTTTTGGGCGACCTGTCCGATGTGAAGGATATTCACAGCCAGCCCCTGTGTGTGGGGAATATGGTGACGATGCTCCGCGGTGGAGAGCCCTATGAACAGATGATCATCCTGAACCACAAGAGAAAATCCCAGCTCTCACAGGAGCACCTGAACCGTCATGGTGCGGTTTTCCAGCCCCCATTTACAGAGGCGGGCATCATGCCTACCCGATAATAGAACGCCAATCCTGCCTCACAGCCTACTATCTCGCTCAGAAACGGGCCAGGGCGCCTGCCAAGCAGCCTCAAAAAACAGAGGGCCAAACTCGGTGAGGGCTGTCTGGCCCGGCCACTCCGAGGCCGTGCTCCAGACTGCGGGTGGAAAGGGCTGTTTGGGGATAGTCCTGCCTGTTCGGGAATAGGAATCGCTTTCCCGCCCGGTATGTGGTATTGTGTAGCTGTGGAAGCAGCCCAGTATAATACAGATTGAAACGGAGGGAACTGTATGGGAGTCCAACGGGCAATCAATGGACAGCTCATCACATGGGAAGTCATCGTTTACGGCTTCCTCGGTATGGAGCAGGTGGCGGCACGCTACAAAGACCCTTGGAAAGCGGCGGTCTATTGCTGTGAGCACAACTGCGCTGAGGTCAAGATGGCCCTTTCCGAACCGGATGATCCGTTACCGACAAACGACTAACCGCAGCGGCCGCGGCATTCAGTCAATGCCGCGGCCAACCGTACAAGGCCGACTTTAAAACCCTGTTTACATTCTATAAACTATCGGGTATCATGAAAGGAGAACCGCACGAGGAGGCAGGACAATGGAACAACGATATGATAAGGAAACCGGACTTCCCGTAGATCGCTCCTATCTGGAATGCGGCCTTCCCCCTTATTTGCAGAGGTCTCTGGATACGATGAAGCGGGCCTGGGAGTCGGAGGACAACGGAGCCAACGACCTCCACTTCGACGCGTATTATTGTGAGCTCCAGGCCGATATCAACTCCGCGGAAGTGGAGGGAGAGATCAGCTCCGAGCAGGCGTGGTACCTGCGGGAAACCTATTTGCGCATTCAGCGCGGAGTAATCTGATATGATAGACTTTACGAATCTTCCAAGACGGAACAAGACCTATGGCGGCGCCAATGGCAGCAAGCGCTCTGTCATATATCAAGATGAGCAGTATATGCTGAAGTTTCCGCCGCATCCGTCCAGGAACAGGGACATGAGCTATGCCAATAGCTGTCTGTCCGAGTATTTGGGCTGCCACATCTTTGCCCTGGCGGGCATTCCAGTACAGGAAACTCTGCTGGGGACCTATACCTATCAGGGAAAAGAAAAGATTGTAGTGGCATGTAAGGACTTTACATCTCCGGGTGTTGTCCTGCAGGACTTTGCCTCAATGAAAAACCAGGTGATTGATTCGGAGCGGAACGGATACGGGACAGAGCTGGACGATATTCTGTTCTCCATCCATGAGCAGCCGGCCATAGATCCCAAGGAGCTGGAAGAACGGTTTTGGGATATGTTCATTGTAGACGCCCTGATCGGCAATTGGGATCGACACAATGGAAACTGGGGCGTCCTCTATGATACTGTGCGTGATATGGTAGCCTTGGCTCCGGTATTCGACTGCGGCAGCTGCCTGTATCCGCAGTTGGATGAGGGGAAAATGCAGGCCGTACTCAATGATCCACGGGAAATGGACTTCCGGGTATATGAGATCCCCCTGTCTGGAATCAAGCAGCAGGACAAAAAAATCCGGTATTTTGATTTTCTGTCCTCTCTGGAATACGAGGGCTGCAACGCGGCGTTGAAGCGAATCGGACCAAGGCTGCATATGGAGCAAATCTGCCGTCTGATTGATGAGACGCCCTGCCTTTCAGGACTCCAGAGGAGGTTCTACAAAGAGATTCTGGCGCTCCGAAAGGAACGGATCATCGACTACTCGCTGCAGAGGCTTCAAGAGCGTGAGCGGAGTATGCTTCCAGGCCATACAAAGAAACCGTCCAGAGATACTGAGCGTTAAAATGGCTGGAGCTGGGTGTTACCTGTAGCACCCGAATCGCCACAATTTATCGTAAGATTTGGGCCCAGGGTGTGCAACAGCGCACCCTGGGTCTTTTTTTATCTGCGTTAGAAAACAGAGCCGGGGCGGACGGGAATCGGCCAAGCTGCGACCGGATGGGAATCACGCCTCCCGCCCTTTTTTGTGGAAAAGCGGTCCGTCCCTCGGAATTTCAATCAATCATACCGCTGAAGGAGCAGCCCCGCCCTGGCGGGGCTGGGAGCCTCGCCGCCTCTGGCGGTGAGGCCGCAAGCATAGCGCAAAGATATCTTTTGCGCGCTTGCAGGGGTTGAACCCCTGTCCCCCATGCCGCCTTCGGGCGGAAAATCAGTGGCCAAAACCAAAGAAGGAGTGACGATGACAAAGAACTACGAGATATGCCTGAGATTGTCTGTGGAAGAAAAAGAGAGGCTGGAGCGCAGTGCCCGCGCCTGCGGTCTCTCCAAGACAGCCTATCTCCGCCGCCTTATTTTGGAGAAGGAGGTCAAGGCGCTCCCCTCTCAGGAGATCAAGGCGCTGCGTACCGAGGTGCATAAGATCGGCGTCAACATCAACCAGATCGCCCGCAGTGTCAACGCCGGAATTGCCAGGGCGGAGGACGCCAGGCGGGGGCTGTACCTGTTGGAGCAGGTCTATGCGCTCATGTACGAGGTAGCGAAAAAGTAGTGGCCATCACCAAGATCCTGGCCCGGAAGGGCCGCCTGGACGTGGGCATCCGCTATGTGCTCAACGGGGATAAGACCCAGGAGCAGATCCTCACAGCCCGTCTCAACTGTGACCCTGGCCATGAGTGCCGGCAGATACTGGAGACCAAGCGGGCCGTGGGCAAGGAGGGCGGCGTACAGTATTACCACCTCATTCAGTCCTTTCAGCCCGGAGAGGTCACCCCGGAGTTGGCGCTGGAGATCGCGCGGGAGTTTGCGGAGGAGCACCTGCCCGGCTACCAGACGGTCATCGGCGTCCATGTAGACAAAGAGCACATCCACGCCCACATCCTCTTTAACTCAGTCAACGCAGATACCGGCGAAAAGTACCACAGCAATGCCCAGAGCTACTACCGACAGATCCGGGCCATATCGGATCGCCTGTGCCGGGAGCGCGGCCTGTCCGTTCTCCTCCAGGGGGAGCCCACCCAGGCGGTCAGCTACATTGAGTGGCTGCGCCGGTCCAGGGGCCAGTCCACCTTCCGCTCCATGCTGGAGGAGGATCTGCGCACCGCCATAGCGGACGCCAACGACCTGGGCCACTTCTTCCTGCTCATGGAGCACAGGGGCTACGAAATCAGCCACGGGAACCGCCTGGGCTTTCGCCTGCGGGGACAGGAGCGCTTCGTGATCCCCGGCAGGAAAAATCCACTGTTCACCGAGGACGGCATCCGGGCCGCCATCCAAGGAAATCTGGCTGCCATTGAGGCTGGACGGCGGCCTGCCGTCCAGCTCCGGCCGCAGTACCGCCCCTACCAGAAGTACCCCAGGTACACCGGCTTTTTGGCCCTGTATGTCCACTATCTCTATCTACTGGGGAAGATCGGCAAGCGGCAGTACCCACCCCGCATGACGCCCCAGCTCCGGCAGGAGGTCATGCGCTTTGAGCAGTACCGGGAACAGTTTGCCTTCCTCCGGGACAACGGCATCACGACCCGGACGGACATGGCGGCCTTCACCGCCCGCACAGAGGAGACGCTGGCCAACCTGATGAAGCAGCGCACCGTCCTCAATGTGCGGAGGAAGCGGCGCCGGACGCTTTACACCGCTTTGGCGGATGCGGAGGCCCTGGCCCCTGTCAAAGAGCTCTATGAGGCCGGACTGTCCGGCATGGAGACGGAGTTTGCCCAGTACATGGACGCTGTGGCCGCCCTGGAGCAGTGCGGCGTCCCCAGAGAACGGCTGATTCAGGAAAAGGCGGAGCTCTATGAGCGACTGGCAGAGCTCAACCGGCAGATCCGGGCGGAGCGGAGGAAGCTGGCCCTGTGCCGGAAGATCCAAAACAGCCTGCCCCGGATGGAGCAGGAAATCGACAAAGCAGAAGCGCGTGAAAGCGAGGTGAGAACCAATGAACATAGGAGGCGGTGAGGCGGCCGACCAAATGGTGCGTATGCTGCTGTCCGGGACGGAGGTGGTCATTCGGCTGTCCGGCTCGGCCCTGAAGAACCTGCTGGCCCTCACCCTGGCCCTTGCCCGGAACCATAAGAAGCTCTCCGGGAAAGTCAACCTGGGGAAGATGCTGCGGGAGACACGGGATCTCCGGCAGTTCTCCATGACCCCGGAGCAGTACAAGGAATTTCAGCACAGGGCGAGAAAGCAGAAGCTGTTGTTCGCCACCGTCCGGGATCGGGATGGCCGGGGGAAGCTGATCGACGTGATCCTGCCGGTGACTGAACTGGATCGGGCCAACCAGATCTTCCAGCGTATGCTGTACCAGGAACCGGACCGGCAGCCGGAAGCACCCACCCCAGAGAGGGAGCGGACGAAGGAGCGTACCAGCCCCGAAAAGGGCCCGCAGGAGCGCCAGAGGCACCCCAAGACCCCCACGGCACGGCAGGACCCGCAGACGCCCACACAGGGCCGCCAGAGCGGCCAGACGGCCCCACATCAGGCAGATCCGCCAAAAAAAGAGTCTCGGTCGGGACGCGGCTCGCGCGATACAAGAACCAGCTCCTCTACCCCCCAAGGCCAAGGAACTATGACTGAACGCCCCTCAGTGGAGGGACGGCTCAGGGCTTACCGGGCGCAGTTGGAGCGGAGCTCCGTCCCGGCCAAAGAGAAAACAAAATCCAGGCCCAAGACGAGATAATGGCGCGTTTAAAACAGGCATTCCACTCCTCTGGGGTGTGCCGGTCTATGACCGGCGCACCCCAGATCAGTCTGTCAAAGAACCTCGCCAGCGGCGGGGTTCTTCTGGTATAATAAAGAAAAGGGGGATTGAATATGGAGAACTGGAAAAAGGATTCCCGA
>JABLTT010061294.1_pt1 | contig 38059 bp, 30 predicted proteins | sample 7160061 | NCBI WGS metagenome assembly JABLTT01 (sample SAMN14651232, study PRJNA627086) | human gut metagenome | isolation source: feces | host: Homo sapiens
CGGTAGACTGCATTCCGGTCTCCTTCAAAATAGAGCACCGTATCCACCATATGCTCCAACACTCTGGGGCCTGCCACCACGCCCTCCTTTGTCACATGGCCTACCACAAAGATGGCAATGCCCCGGCTCTTTGCAATCTGCATCAAAAGCCCTGTGGATTCTTTTACCTGGCTGACGCTTCCGGGAGCAGAGGAAATTTCCTCCCGGTACATGGTCTGGATGGAATCGATCACTGCAATCTGGGGCTTTTCCAGATCAATGGCCTGACGGATCCGATCCAGATTTGTCTCGCACAAAAAACGCAGATCTCCTGTTACGCTTCCGATCCGGCAGGCCCGCATCTTGATCTGCTTTAAGGACTCTTCTCCTGATATATAGAGCACCTTTTTTCCGTCTCCTGCCAGCTGACGGCAGACCTGTAATAAAAGGGTGGATTTTCCGATTCCCGGATCTCCTCCCACCAGTATCAGAGAACCGGCTACGATCCCGTCTCCCAGCACACGGTCCAGCTCCTTAAAGCCCGTGGAAATCCGATCCTCTTCTTCTAAGGATATCTCTGATAAGAGGGCGGCTCTCTCCCTCTTGCCTGCACCGATCCCGCTTACGGCAGATAGACGGCCGGAGGGGGATGCAGACCGGGCTAATCCTGCCGTCGGTTCCTCTACCATGGTATTCCATGCCTTACAGGCCGGACACTGGCCCATCCATTTGGAAGATTCATATCCGCATTCACTGCAGAAAAATGCGGTTGTCTTTGCTTTTGCCATTTGTTTACTCCCTGTTCTTTGATCCGCTGACAGCGGAATTCTGAAAAAAGGAGGCCGTCTCCGGCCTCCTAATGCTCCGTCTGTTTTCTCAGACAGAATCCATCCTTACACTCTCTTTACGGCCTTTACCTTTACAGCCGTTCCCTCTTCCAGTTCTACGCTGACACTGAGCTTTCCGCTCATGTTGGTCTTCATACTGCCTACAGCCACTCCATCTACATACACCTCGTAGTCTGTGTCATCCTCCAGCTGTACGGTAATCTGGGCATCCTTGGCGCCCTCTACCGAAAACTCCACACCTTCATCTGACACAAGGAAATGTTCTGCAACTGTACCCGGAACGGATTCATATACAAACATATCGTTGCGCTCCAGCTTTGTAATCTCATAGAAGGTCTTTACCTTGTAAACATCTCCCTGATATTCAAAATCGGACTTCTTCGCTTTCTGTCCCAATGTGTAATTACCAAAACTGATGGTGCCATCCTGCTCTGTGCGGATCAGTTCTTCAACAACCGGCATCTTTTTATCCTCCTGTTCATTCAGCCCATCCCATAAGGCGGGACTGCCATTCTCCACTCCCTGTCTCACAGGGATATTCTGTACTCCGATTATACAACAACCGGTTCAAAATAACCAGTTAATTTTTTCTTACTTTGCCTTATTTTCTAAAACCTGCTTTTCTATTTCGCTGGAAGCGGACTTTTTCCGAGGTGCAGCTTTCTTTTTTACGGAAAAGCTCAGATTCTCTCCCTCAAGTCCTACCTCTACCTGAGCATTTTTTCGTACCTTATGATCCAGCACAGCCTCTGCCAGCTTATCCTCAAGAAGGTTCTGGATCGTACGTCTTAAAGGCCTTGCGCCGTATTTGTCATCGTATCCCTTATCGATCAGATAATCTCTGGCCGCCGTATCTACAGACAGGGTAATCCCCAGCTGTTCTCTGCTGCGCTTTATAATGCCCCGCAGCATAATATCTGCAATCCCCTTCATATGTTCTCTGTTTAACTGGTGGAACACGATGATCTCATCAATGCGGTTTAAAAATTCCGGCTTAAACAGATGCTTCACCTCATCCATCACACGGCCCTTCATAAAGGCATAGTCGGCCTTTGCATCTGTGGCAGTTCCAAAGCCCAGACGCTTGGGGGAAATGATATTTTCCGCCCCTGCGTTGGAGGTCATGATGATAATGGTATTTTTAAAGTCAATCTTCCGTCCCTGGGCGTCTGTGATATGACCGTCGTCCAGAACCTGTAAGAGAATATTAAATACATCCGGATGCGCCTTTTCAATCTCATCAAAAAGGATCACGGAATAGGGATTCCTGCGTACCTTTTCGCTGAGCTGTCCGCCCTCCTCATATCCAACATATCCTGGCGGAGAACCGATCATCTTGGAAACACTGTGTTTTTCCATATATTCGGACATATCTACCCGGATCAGGGCTGTCTCTGTACCGAACATAGCCTCTGCCAAAGCCTTGGAAAGCTCTGTCTTTCCCACACCTGTCGGGCCAAGGAATAAAAAGGAGCCAATGGGACGTTTGGGATCTTTTAATCCCACACGGCCTCTGCGGATTGCCTTTGATACGGCAGTTACGGCTTCCTCCTGCCCCACTACCCGCTCATGGAGAATGCCCTCCAGGTTTTTAAGGCGTTCTGACTCTTCCTCTGCCAGCTTTTTCACCGGAATCCTGGTCCAGCCTGCCACTACATCTGCAATCTCATTTTCACTGACGATCAGTCTGCGTGTTTCCTTTTCCTTCTGCCATTTTTCCAGAAGGGCAGCGATCTTTTCCCTCAGTTTTTCCTGCTTTTTCTTAATCTCCCCTGCCTTTTCATAAGCCTCATCCCGGACAGCAGCCTCTTTTTCATCCTCCAGCTTTTCAATCTGAACCTCTAACGTTTTGACCTTGTCCGGACGGGTATAGTTCATAAGCCGTACTCTGGAAGAAGCTTCGTCAATCAGGTCAATGGCCTTATCCGGCAGGAAGCGGTCATTGATGTATCGGCTGGACAGCTTTACCGCAGCCTCCAGAGCATCATCTGTGATCTCTACCTTATGATGATCTTCATAACGGCTTCTGAGCCCCTTTAAGATAGCAATGGATTCCTCCTCGCCGGGTTCATCGATGGTGACGGGCTGGAAGCGGCGTTCCAGAGCGGAGTCTTTTTCAATGTACTTTCGATACTCATTGATCGTGGTGGCTCCAATGAGCTGAAGCTCCCCTCTTGCCAGAGAAGGCTTTAAAATATTGGAAGCATCCATGGCTCCTTCTGCTCCTCCGGCACCAATAATCGTATGGATTTCATCAATAAAGAGGATCACGTCTTTTGAGTCTACCACCTCGGCAATTACCTTTTTGATCCGCTCCTCAAACTCACCTCTATATTTGGAGCCAGCCACCATACCGGACAGATCCAGGGTCATTACCCGCTTATCCGCAATGGTTTCCGGCACGTCTCCTGCTGCGATCATCTGAGCCAATCCTTCTGCTACTGCCGTTTTTCCCACTCCCGGCTCTCCGATGAGGCAGGGATTGTTTTTTGTGCGGCGGCTTAAGATCTGGATTACCCGGCGGATCTCATTTTCACGGCCAATCACCGGATCCAGCTTTCCCTCTTCAGCCATCTTTGTAAGATTGCGGCTGTAGCTGTCAAGGGTAGGGGTGGCATTTGCCCGCCGTCCGGCTCTGGAGTTCTGCATCTCCTCCTTTACAGTGGGAGCATCCTCGCCCATGGCGGCCAGAAGATCAATATATATCTTCTGCACACTGACGCCCATGGTATTTAAAAGGCGGCTGGCAACGCAGTCTCCCTCCCGCAGGATCGCAATAAGCAGATGCTCCGTACCGATCTGGGCTGCCTTAAACCGCACAGCCTCCCGATAGCTGTTTTCGATTACACGGCGGGCTCTGGGAGTATAGGCAGCTGTATCTGCTGTCTGAAGGGTCGGGTTGGGAGCAATGAGCTGGCTCACCAGCTCCACTACCTTATCCTCTTCCACTCCATTTTCCTCCAGTACCTTGGCCGCCACGCCGGTTCCTTCCTGCAAAAGACCAATGAGAAGATGCTCCGTACCCACATAGCCGTGGTTTAAGCTCTCTGCCACGCCAACTGCCAGACTTAAGGCTTCCTTTGCCTGTGGTGTATATCGTTCCATAACTTTTATGTCCTCCTTATGCGCTTTCGATCATCCTGGGAAGCCACTCCCTGATGTATGCGGCACGCACACAGTCGGCCTCCTCCTTATCCAGAGGCCGGCTGGCCCACAACGCCAGATTGGCCGGTTTGATGCCGATCATCAGGCTGTATAAGCTTCTCTCCTTTTCAAAGGAAATAACGCCGTCTTCCTCTCCCGCCATGAGCTGGGACAAAAAGATTCTGGCATCCTTTTCCGTGATCCTTCTGGCATATTTTAAAATGCCGTAAGACTTCCAGGTTTCATCCTCCCGCTCCAGCCGTCTGGCATTTAAAGCAGCATTCCTAACCCGAAGCTCCTGATTGTTTAACTGAGTGGCTGCCTTTGCCACCTGCTCAATGATTTCCCGCTCCGACTGTCCCAGGCTTCTCTGGTTGGACAGCTCATACATATTTCCGTAATTTTCGCTTCCTTCCCCGTAAAGCCCCCGTATCGCCGTCCCAAGCCTTCCCATGTCGCCTACGATGCTCTGAAATTTACGTACCTGAGACAGCATAGGCAGATGGAGCACTACACAGGCCTTTAAGCCGGTTCCTACATTGGTGGGGAAAGTAGTAAGATAGCCGTATTTTTCATCAAATGCATAGGAAAAACGCTCATTGATAAAATCGTCCATCTGGTCTGTTTTCTTCCACAGAGCCTCCAAAGCCAGCCCAGGTGCGAGAAACTGGATGCGGATATGATCGTCTGCCCCTAAAAGCAGGCTGCAGCTCTCATCCTCTGATAAATACAGGCCGCCCGGACCGTTCTTCTCCACTGCTGTGCGGTTTAAAATGCGCCGCTCCCTTAAAGCCTGCTTTTGTGCTCCGTTCATGGCTGCCAGATCATTCCACAAAAGGGGATGTTCTCCGGTCTTTGCCTCTTTAAGCCCCTCTCTTAACTGCTCTGTCACCTGAGAAGCCGCCTGCTCACTTAACCGGGAGGGAAACACATATTCATCCCAGTTTCTGGCAAGACGGATCCGGCTGTAAATGATATTGGAACTTTCCTCACGGATTCCTTCATACCATCGGCTCATCTGTCCTGCCTCCTTTCTCATCCCGGCCTTCGGCTGCCTTTGCTTTTAAAGCGCGGATCTCATCCCGATACCGGGCCGCGCTCTCATAATCCTCCTTAGAAACAGCTTCCTTTAAAGCTTTCTGCAGACGCATCACCTGAGGGCTCTCCTCTGCAGACACAGCCGTTTTTTCTTTCCCGAGATCAGCATTGGTACGGTCATCTTCCAGAGTTGTTTGCCCTTTTATGGGTTCTCCCGGAGCTTTTAACGCATCCGGGTGCTCTTTTTCAAATTTGCTCCTGAATTTTGGATGCTTTCCCTTATGGTTTTCGCTTCCCTGAAGCTGTTTGATCTTGTCATTTATAAAAAGGTCAAACACCCCATAGCAGTCCGGACAGCCAAACCGGCTGTTTTCCACAAAATCGTCAAAACTGGTGCCGCAGGTAGGACAGACCACTGCCGCCCTCTCATCTGTATCCTCTTCATCCTCTTCCAGCCCTAAAAGGCCGGAAAGAAGCCTTCCAAGAGGAAATTCCCCGTCAAGCACAGCGCCATACTGTCCAAAATCCATTTCCCTAGCACAGTGAGAACAGAGGTTGTGCTCTGTCTTCACTCCATTAATAATTTCTGTATATTTTATATTTGCTTCCCGTATCTTACATTTTTCACATAACATACTGCTCCTCCATCCGGGCTCCTGCCCCTTTACAGGTCTTCTTTGTCTGCACAAGGTCTTGTATACTGGTCATAAATCTGATCTACCAGCTCATGGACTTCCCGCCGGGAAATATCCCTGCAGATACCACAGGCCAAAACCACATCCAGATTCTGGCGCATTTCCTCAATGGCCTGAAGTTTATCAATATCCAGACAGACAACAGCGCCCTTTCTCCGATCCAGCTTTACAAATCCCTCCTGGCGCAAAACAGAATATGCCTTATTTACTGTATGCATATTGATGCCGATATGATCAGCCATCTGACGCACCGAGGGCAGTGTATCCCCCTCCCGTATCATATCTGTAGCGATCCCCATGATGATCTGATTGCGAAGCTGGATATAAATCGCCTCGTCGCTGTTAAAATCAATCTTTAATACCATACGCACACCATCTTTCGTTCTATGACTCTAATCGTAACGGACCTGCCGCAGCCTGAGCATCAACGTTATATCTGTTCTACAGGCAATATAACACCTGTCACCTTTACTATAACAGGAAAATAAAGATCCGTCAAGAACCACTGAAACCGGCTCCGGGCGGATCCCTTATGTCCAAAATCCTTTATTCCTTTTCTTCCATCTGGAATACAAAATGATTTTTTCCGCTGCGCTTTGCCTCATAAAGAGCCTTATCAGCCATTTTATAATAAACATCAGGCGGTATCCCTTTGCTTCGTCCTTCGACAGCAGGGTCTCGATCCGCTCTCTGGGCCTCCTTCTGCAGAAATTCCTCTGCCAGCCGATTTTCCAGAAACAGTAAAAACGCACGTTCCGTTATAGGCCGTGTCCACATAGTACGGCAGCCAGAACGGATCAGCATTTTCAAAGAACTCATAAAACCGCTTTCCGATCAGCGTTCCGTAGGGAACGCCTTCTATTTCTGAATGGGCATAATTGGAGTATACGAATTCAAAATCACAGGGATTTCCCTTTTCATCCATGACACGGCTGAACAGCACATAATCCCTGCCATTTTTTAACTGCCGTACTACATGTTCAATTTCCATAAGCCGTGACAGAGCGCTCCGCCCCCATCTGCTACATACCGTTCATTGTACTCCCACAGGATTCTGTAATTTCACGTTTTCTCCCTATTTTTTAAAGCAGATCCAAAAGCGCGTCCACCATCTCCGGCGTCGTAGCCCAGCTGGTGGCAAAACGCACAGCCGTATGGTTTTCATCTACCGGCTCCCAGATGCTGAACGCCACCTGTTCTTCCAGCCGCCGGATCGTATCCTGATCCAGTACCACAAACTGCTGGTTTGTAGGTGAATCAATAAGGAACTTACCGCCCTTTTCACGAAGCCCTTTCTTTAAACGCTCTGCCATTTGAATGGCATGGCGGCTGATTTCAAAGTACAGCCCATCTGTAAACAGCGTATCAAACTGCAGTCCCAGAAGACGTCCCTTTGCAAGCAGCGCTCCATGCTGCTTTATTAAGGTGACAAACTGTCTGGGAGCATTCTTTTTTGTAAATACCACTGCCTCCCCAAACAGTGCTCCTACCTTCGTGCCTCCGATATAAAACACATCACAGAGTCTGGCGATATCCTCTAACGTCACATCCGTATCCAGGCTCATCAGGCCATATCCCAGGCGGGCGCCGTCTAAAAACAGGGGAAGCTCGTACTCGCCGCAGATTTCAGACAGGGCTGTCAGCTCTGCCTTCGTATAAAGAGTTCCAAGCTCTGTCGGATGGGAAATGTAGACCATACCCGGAAATACCATATGGTCATGGGATGGATCCTTATAAAACGCCTCCATATATGCCCGTAATGTCTCCGGCTCTAACTTTCCGTTTTTCTGAGGCAGAGCCAGCACCTTATGGCCCGTAAACTCGATCGCCCCTGCCTCATGGACATTCACATGACCCGTCTGGGCAGCGATCACACCCTCATAGTTCTTTAAAAGAGAATCGATCACAGTCTGGTTGGTCTGAGTCCCCCCTGTAAGAAAATAGATATCTGCCTCCGGGCAGCGGCAGGCTCCGGCAATCTTTTCCTTTGCAGATGCACAGTAGGGATCGGTTCCATACCCCGGCGTCTGCTCCCGGTTTGTCTCCGCCAGACGTTTTAAAATGGCCTCATGAGCCCCTTCTGTATAATCACTTTCAAATGACAGCATATTGTTCTCTCCTTTTCTTATGATTTTATCCTTTGTAACCGTCCATAACCTTTATAACAAGCTCTAAAATCCGATCCATATCCTGAAACGGATACACCGGCGTCTCATCCCATTTTCCCTGTATCCCCCCGTCTCCAAAGTCTGTTACATAAGCCAGTACGGTTTCCTGTCTGCATACAGGCTCTGTGGAAATGACTCTGCGCATGGTCTCAAGCTTGGGATAGGATGAATTTTTCTGCCCCTCCAAAAGGATCAGATCCGCCTCCGAAAAACAGGCAAAGAAATCTTCTGCCTGCTTTGTTTCTTCTTTGATCACGCAAAACCTGTTTTCTGAATAAACAACCGTTCCAAAGGCCCCGGCAGCCTTCATGCGATAGCTGTCCGTTCTGGGAACATCCGGAGTAAAATCGTGACCGTCATGCTTGATCACGGCGACTTTCACCCCACGTTTGGAGAATTCTCTTACAAGTGCTTCTGTAAGAGTAGTTTTTCCCGTATTTTTACTGCCGCTTACCGCCAATACGGCAGGCCTGCTTCTATCTTCCAGCGCTTCATACGCCTCCGGACGGTTTATATTCATAAACCAGGTATCGGGAATGTGTTCCTTTTCTGTATCCAGAATACGCATACGCAGTCTGCTGCACAGCGTTCTCATCCGAAACTCCCCCTCATTCAGGCAGGATTCAATCACCGGAAGGGCGCTTTTGGCATAAAAAGCGCAAACGGGATGGAGACGTCCGTCCCGGGTGCGCCACATAACCCCGTCATCTCCCTCTTTAAAAGCAGCTGTCAGACGGACAGCCATTTCCTTTCTGAAAAATGGCAGATCGCAGGACACAAAAAACAGGCCTTCCATGGAACTGTCCTTTAAAAGACAGGCCTTAAGGCAGGATCCAATCCCTCCCATGGGACCTGCCTGCTGAATCTGATCCAAAACAGAACTCCACAGAACCGTTTTGTTTCCGGCATCTTCACTTAGGCTGCTTTTTTCTGACTCTGAAAGAAAACAGGGTATACCAAGCTGCTCCAGCTCCTGTCTGATCCAAAAACCGAAGGTTTGTCCTCTCCATATGAGCTCTGACTTATCTCTGTATCCCATACGGCTTCCTCTGCCGCCTTTTAAAAGAACACAGCCCCATTTCATAAATTCGTCTCCTATCCCCGGCTGCCGGCAAAAAGCCAGCGATTAGGCACTATAATTATTATAGCATATCAGTTTCCGGGCTGAAAATCAAGACTTTCATTCTCTCGTTTTTCCCGTTTTCTGTCAATTTGCAGCTGTATATTGCATATTATGATTACTGAAATTATTTCCTGCCCGGAGGACAGAGAATGTACAAAATTGCAGGTTTTTTCCACCCGGAAGGGGTGTACTTAAACAACAGAGCTTATTTTCAGGAACGCCTGAACGCTATGGGAGATCCCTTAAAGAAAAACGGAAAGGGCCAGACAAGGCTGTGGCTCTCTTCCTGCATTTGCCTTTCAGAAACCGGGCCGTTGGAGCCAGAAACCGTAAGCAGCCTCATCTCAAAAACCTTTGGTTCAGGCATTGTGGCTGTGGCTTTCTGCGGAGAACTTTACAATTCCAACGAGCTTCGGGCAGAGCTGAAAAATCTGGGGCACTCCTTTCAATCCTCCTCAGATAAAGAAATCCTTCTGGAAGGTTATCTGGAATGGGGAATAGCTTTTGTAAAACGGCTTAATGGTATTTTTGCCTTTGCCATCTGTGATACAGCCTGTCAGACGCTCCTTCTCTTTCGAGACAGGATCGGTTCAAAACCGCTGTTTTACACCGTTCTTAAAGACGGCGAGCTGGCCTTTTCCTCCCGTATCCGCTCCCTCCTTTCTCTGCCCGAAATCAAACCGGAACTGGATCTTACCGGTGCAAACGAAATTTTCTCCCTTGGTCCTGCCAGATCCTCAGGCTGCGGTATTTTCTGCGGCATCCGTGAGGTGCTTCCCGGCCATGTCCTGATCCTTACGCCGGAAAGAAAAACCGAAAAACCTTACTGGACACTGGAAAGCCAGCCCCACGGTGACTCCTGGGAAAAGACCGTAGAAAAAACCTCCTTCTTAGTCACCGATGCTATCAGCCGTCAACTGGACTCTGCTGAACCTGTATGCACCTTTTTATCCGGCGGGCTGGATTCCAGCCTGGTATCTGCCGTCTGCGCCAGGAAATGTGCAGCGGTCGGAAAGACGCTTACCACCTTCTCCTTTGACTTTACGGAAAATGACGCCTGCTTTCAGTCCAACGATTTCCAGCCATCCAGGGATCGTCCTTATGCAGAACAGATGGTCCGCTGCCTTCATACCGATCACCATTATCTGGAATGCAGCAGTACTGTTTTAGCCAGCCGCCTTACAGATTCAGTTTTAGCCCACGATCTGCCGGCCATGGGAGATATCGACGCCTCTCTTCTGCACTTTTGCTCCATGGTAAAAAATACAAGTTCCGTGGCGCTCACAGGTGAATGTGCCGATGAGATTTTCGGAGGTTATCCCTGGTTTTATAAAGAAGACTGCCTTAAATTTCACGGCTTTCCCTGGACGATGGATCTGTCGCCCAGAAAGGAGCTACTGAAGGATGAAATAATCAAACTGCTCCACATGGACGAATATATACAAAGTGCCTGCGATTTTTCCCTGTCCCGTCTCCCCGTCTGCAAAGAGGATACAAAAAAAGAAGCCAGACAACGGGAAATTGTCTGGCTGAATCTGAACTGGTTTATGCGTACCCTTTTAGAGCGCATGGACCGGGCCGCTGATTTTTCCGGCTTGAAAGCCAGAGTTCCCTTTGCCGACCACAGGATTATTGAATATCTCTGGAATGTGCCCTGGAAACTGAAGGCAAAGGATCATACGGCAAAGGGACTCCTGCGCCATGCCGCCAAGGGGCTACTTCCCGAAGAAGTATTATGGCGCAGAAAATCCCCCTATCCCAAAACATATGATACACACTATGAAGCTCTGCTCGCAGAACAGGTGCGTGAAATAATCCATGATCCCTCTTCCCCTGTTATGGAATTTTTAGACAGAGAAAAGACGGAACGTTTCCTTCAGATGACCTCTGACTATGGAAAGCCCTGGTACGGCCAGCTCATGGCAGGCCCGCAGATGATGGCTTATCTGATCCAGATCAACTTCTGGCTGAGTCATTACCGCATAACCCTTAAGCTATGACGATGGATTAGAGAACAGAAGCTGCAATCGCATCTGCAATCGCATCTATTTCTGCCTCCTGTCCCTTCTTTAAGCTGGATTTGATGCTTAAGGAGGGCTCCAGGATCTCCATGTTTTTCATCGTAGAAATGATTTCCTTCATCTGCTTTGCAGCGATGAGGCCCCAGGAACCATTTTCCATCAGGGCTACGGTGCGGTTCTGAAGCGCATGTGCTTTTAAGTCGCCCAGCACCCGCTCCATATTTGTGAAAATGCCGCCGTTATAGGTTACGGAAGCAAATACCAGATGGCTGCAGCGGAAGGCTTCGCTTACCAGAACGGACGGATGAGTAGAGGAAACGTCATAAACCGCAATATTGCGGACGCCTCTGTCCGCCAGTCTGCAGGCAAGAATATTGGCCGCATTCTCTGTATTTCCGTAAATAGATCCGTAGGCGATCATAACTGCCCTTTCCTCAGGCGCGTAGCTGCTCCAGGTAAGATATTTGTCCACATACCAGCTGATATTCTCACGCCATACAGGGCCGTGGAGCGGGCAGATCATCTGGATATCCAGGCCGGCAGCCTTTTTTAACAACGTCTGAACGGAAGCTCCAAACTTTCCTACGATATTTGTATAATATCTTCTGGCATCATCCAGCCAGTCACGCTCAAAATTCACTTCATCCGCAAAAATGTTTCCATTCATAGCGCCAAAGGTACCAAAGGCGTCTGCGGAGAACAGGATCTTGTCTGTCGTATCGTAGGTAACCATAACCTCCGGCCAGTGAACCATAGGAGCCATAACAAATGTATAAGTGTGCTTTCCAGTGCAGAAGGTATCGTTTTCCTTTATAATCACTGCCCGGGAATCAATGTCAAAATCAAAGAACTGCTTGATAATAGCAACTGTCTTGGCATTGCATACGATCTTTACCTCCGGATAACGTCTTACTACCTCTGACAGCGTGGACGCGTGATCCGGCTCCATATGATTTACAATTACATAGTCCAGTGTACGGCCTTCCAGTACAGCTTCCAGATTTTCAAACAGCTGGTCACTGATGGCGTTGTCCACCGTGTCAAAGAGAACCGTTTTTTCATCTTTTAAAACGTATGCATTGTAAGAAACTCCTCTGGGGATCGGAAATGCATTTTCAAACAAAGTCAGACGGCGGTCTGTCCCGCCAACCCAGAATAAATCATCTTTAATCTTTTTAATACAGTACATCTCTAATTTTCCTTTCCAATGAACGTTAAAATATACACAATTTTAATCCGTAGGCAGTATAGCACAAATTGTTTTAAATGTCATTGTATTATTTGCCGAACAGAAGGATTTTTAAACCGGTTTCCGATAAAAACAGCCCCAAAAGCAAAGACATATCCTCACATTTGGGGCTAAATCCTATTTACAGATCAAAAATTTCAAAATCATCGCCATCGCCCTGCTTTTCCTCCGATGACGGACGCGGATGGAGCTGACGGATCGGAGCCTTGGACTCAGGCTCTGCCGTTTCATGTTCTGTTTCTTCTTCCTCATCCTCAAAGGAAAGATCTATGGTGTCAAAGAAGTCATCCTCCTCAGAAGCTGTTTCTTCTTCCGATGTATCATCCTGATCTTCCTCAACGATATACTCCATCGCTTCCGCTTCTTCCTCTTCAAACGGATCCGGGATCAGCTTCTCTCTTTTTTCTTTCCAGCTGTGTACTGCCGCCTCTTCCTTCTGTGGGCTGGACTCTGTCTCATCCTTCCGCTCAGAAAGCCGTTCTCTTCTTTCTCTGTCTTTCTTTCCTGTCAGGGACACAATAAGAAGAACAACCAGGACAAGGGCAATCACGATCACCGCGATCAGCAGGGTACGGAACAGGTTATAATCCTTTCTGAGGGAATCATACTGTCCGGCTAAAAGCTCGTATGTCTCCGCAGATACCGCGGTGGATGAGCTGTCTGCAAAATACCGCTGGATGGTGCGCTCAGAGTTCTTTAAATCGTATCGGTACAGTCCCTTTTCTCCAGCCTCATTCATGGCGTAAATTACGCAGTATTCATGCTCTGCCTCATCGCCCCATACCCATCCGGTCACCTTATGATCGTCAATGGTAATAGTGGTAGGAACCAGTCCTTCCGGCACCTCTACCGTATCATCCGGCTCCATCACTGTAAAGGAACGTCTGGAAATATGCATCTCAAAGGCTTCATTTGCAGAAGATGTCTGGCTGTCCGCAGATGCTCCGCCTTCTTCTTTGGTAACTACGATTACATATTCTTTTGAGGTCTGTCCGTCCTGCGCAGTAACCTTTACCGTGACGCGGTTTTCACCCATCTGAAGGCCTTCTGCTCCTGAAATCTGCGTAGCCGCCTTGCTGTCTGCCGTTTCTGCGCTGACGATCAGCTGATCGACATCCGTACCTACTTTCACGCTGTAAGTGTCCACATCTGCTGAAAACTCCGGTGAAAGGGTGCCGGGGGACACCTTTAAGGATTTCAAAGAAGCATCATCAGAGGCTCCCTCCTCTGCGGTCACTGTCACCTTTGACTGTCCCAGCTGATCCACTGTAACAAGCTTGGAATCTGCGTCATAAACTTCCTGCTCTTTAACCGTAATCTGGGAGGTGCCTGCAGTAAGCGCCTTAAATTTCAGCTCATAGGCCAGTGTGGAGGCGCCGCCTGCTCCTGCATCTCCGTGAACCCGGAGAGCTCCGTTTCCGCCGTCCGTATTGGTTCCCTCGATAAATTCCAGGCTGGCTGCATCATAGGAAAGCATCACATCTGCCGTAGATAAGGGTTCACTGCCTGTTATCTTCATTCTGACAGTAAATTCACTGCCTGCAGCTGCAGACGGATCGGAAAATGCGATCCGCGCCGTTGCGGCGAAGGCTGTGATGCCGCACCATGGCAGCAGCACCGTCATCACACACATGAGAAGCAGCGCCGCCGCTCCCTGTTTTATTCGTTTTATCATGATCATTCCTGCTTTCTCTTATTTCATTTCTTTTGCACCGCAGTTTCCTGCGCTTATCCCGTGGCTTAAGGGCTTACGCCCACAATTGTCACGTTACTGCCGCCGGGAGTGTTTCCTCCTCCCGAATTTCCGGAACTTCCGGATGAACCGGGGCCGGCCGGACCGTTTCCTCCTCCCGGACCTTCAGAGGAACCGGGGCTGGAAGGCGAGCCTGCACTTCCCGAGGAGCCGGAGGATACAGGCCCTCCGTCCTGCTTTACCACATGGATCGTATAGGTTCTTGCGCTTCCATTTTCAGCAGTTACCGTAATCGCAATATCTGTGGTTGATCCATTTAACGGAATACTTCCTGCTCCCGAAACAGACGCTTTTGAATCAGCAGCAGCTGCATTAACCTGTATGCTGGAAACAGACGTATTTACGATCAGATTGTAGCTTTCTGTATCCTTTCCAAAGGAAGGCGTCAGACTGTAGCCCTCTGCGCTCAGGCTGGAAAGCTTGTTGTTCGGGCTTCCATCGCCTACCGGAGCCGCACAGGCTGTTTCCGGCATATTGTTATAAACCGGGATCTGAAACTCAAGAGCAGAATCCTTTACGCTGCTGTATGCCTTGGACAGCCGCTCCGCCTCAGAGGCTGCACCCTGAATATTTGTCATATACTGGTGCTTATACAGATTTGAACCCTGTACGTTAAACTTTTTCAGATAAAACGTATTCTGCCCTGCTTTTACATAATTATCCCCGTAATTTTGGGCGCCTCCGATAATTGATTTTTCCACCGTATCCCACGGGCGTCCGTAGGAACCGGACTGAGACGCATAGCGAAGGCCTGTCTGTATGGCGGACATGGAGCCGGACTGATATGCTTCTACATTAAAGAAGTTATAATACCCCGGATAGCCGGAGTAATTGCCGGAAATCAGGGGGGAGCCACCGTTTGTTCCCTGCTCCTGAAGAATCATGGCTGCCAGCACATAGGGACTTACTCCCGACTGCGCTGCCGCATCCATAATAATATCCACATACAGCTTGCTTCCTGAACCCGTATTGGAAGAGGGAACTCCGGATGAGCTTCCTGAGGAAGACGGGCCGCTGGAAGGGCCTGCATTCTGAGAGGAAGAACTGCCGGATGGACCGGATGTCTGGGAAGACCCCGTACCAGAGGCCTGGCCGCCGCTTCCCGGTGCCTGTCCCACACTTACACTTGAGTCACTTCCGCCGCTTCCCGATGACACGCCGGGTCCTCCTGTGTTCGGACTGCCGGAAGACGACGAAGCGTTAGAACCGGACGAACCGGAAGGTACACCCATATTTTGAGAACTGCTTCCCGGCGCTTCCCCTACGCCAATACCTGTCATGACAAGATTATGGTTTCTAGGCGTTACAGAGGCATGCGGCGCCTCTAAGCTTACCTCTCCCGTACTTCCTGCCGGACTGCCGGAGTTTCTGCTGCTGCCTCCCGATACACCGGGGCCATGATTTACATCCTGATCCTTTCCCTGGCTGCGCCCGGGTCCATCCTTGGAAACACTGCCTGAGCTGTCAGAAAAACCGGACGGACCGGAAGCCCCAGAACTTCCTTTACTGCTTCCCGTTCCTGTGGAATCCGTGGTACCGGAAAGAAAGCTTCCCCCTACCATTTTCACAAGCCCGTCTCTTGTCTGAGTGGAGGAGCTATATTCATGGGAAAGGAACTGAAATACATAGGTGTCATCCAGAAAGTTTCTGGGATCCATATAGTACCTGATGATATCCTCAGAAGCTGCCACCCAGTTGCTGCCGTCAAAACCGGTCCATGTACTGTTATCCCAGTTATAGGCCCCGCTCTCTACGGATTTCCAGGAGGAAATGCTCCCGGATGAAACCAGATTCCGGCCCAGAAGGGCTTCATTTTCAATTACCGTGTTCCAGTCCAGCCCTGTCTTTTTGGCCTTGAACACCCAGTTCGGATACTGGGCATGAAGCTGGCGCAGGCCATTTTTATAGCTTTCCGGAAAGCCCTCCGCGCTCAGTTTTGCCTCAAAGTCCGAATCCGTGGTATAGGATACGGGCAGACGCACATATTCAGCAGATACATATCCCGTCTGTTCCGTACCTCCGGTACCGGAAAAACGAATCTGATACCAGGTCTTCCCGTCCGTCCCCCGCTGTTCTCCCAAAACCTGAATGGATGCTCCCGCAGCCAGACGGCCTACAGCCTGATAACCGGTTCCGGCCCCGCTGCGAACATTTAAAGAGGAGGCCTTCACTGTGGCTGCTCCCGTATAAGCATAGGTATCCATCGGATGAAACGAAACTGCACCCGGAAGCTGGACAGCCAATGCCAGACCCAGCATTACCGCAAGACCCCTTTTGTATTTTTTAACCTTCATGTGTATATGTATCTCCTGTCCTGTTTTCCATAAAAGACTGTGTCAAGAAACCCTTTTACGGCATTTTCTTTATTATAATGACAAATATCGCTCTGTGTCAACTGCAACGCAAAAACTTCACATAACGCAATTGAATTGTAAGAAAAGTTTAAAAAATAAAAAACATCCCGCAAATATGTTTCCAGGCTGCCGGCACTGTAAGCGCTTCTATATCCCTGTCTGCATACAGACCGTACTCCCCCAGTTTCCGATCACCCAGGCTGTACTGAATGTTCCCCAGGAGTTCTCCTTTCTTTACAGGCGCAGAGATACGTTCTGGAAGCGTAACTTCCCGTCTGATCTGTTCCTTTTCTTCCTTATTTAATAGGATTTCAAGACGGCTGTTCTTTTCCTCCTGCTTCATCACAGCCTGAAGAACTCCTTTGGGATTTTCACCCCAGCAGATCCCGCCCTCTGTATGGATCATATGCTCCGGTTCCGGTTTAAAAATATCCGTAAGCTCATATTGCTCCAAACCATATGAAAACAGCCTTCTGGCATCTGCCCACTTATATGTTTTATGGGGCGGCCAGCCGCAGCCTAAAAGCGAGATGATATACAAGCGTCCGTCCCGCAAAAGAGCCCCTGTATAGCAATATCCCGCGCCTCCTGTAAATCCGGTCTTTCCTGTAAGCGCACCGTCCATCATGGTAAGAAGGGCATTGTGGTTTCTGCAGGAAAAGGCCCTTTTTCCTGATTCATCTGTAAAATAATAATCTGACATTCCGGTAATCTTTAAAAACTCCTCTTTTTGGGGAGACTGTGTAATGCAGTAACGCAGGATCTGAGCCAAGTCTGCCGCTGTGGTAGAATGGATCCGCTCTGTACCGTTCTCATCCTCTTCCTTTTTATCAAGACCATTGGGAGTGATAAACCAGGTATCCCTGCATCCTAAGCTCTCAGCCTTTTCATTCATTCTGCGGCTGAATTCCTCTGTGGAACCCGCTGTTTTTTCTGCGATCATCACAGCCGCGTCATTATAGGATTCCAGCATCAGAGCATAAAGGAGATCTCTGATCTGATAGCGCTCTCCCTTTTTTACCCCCAGTCTGACCTGGGGCTGGGCTGCAGCGTTAGACGAAGCTTCTGCAAACTCATCCAGTCCTCCGGCCTCCAATGCCAGAATACAGGTCATAATCTTAGTCGTACTGGCCATAGGGCGGATATCGTTCTCATTTTTTCCATAAAGAATCCGTCCGGTAAGGCCGTCCATAAGAACAGCAGACTGCGCGTGCAGGGAAAGCTTTGGATCGTTCTGCTCCTTTGGCAGCGCTGCCGCCTCATATGACGCCGCCGCCCCACCGGATGCAGCCGTATACGGAACCCCTTTTTCCTGTATGATCCCAGACTGCTGTATCTGCCCGATTTCCGGACACAGCCCTGCCGCAAGTCCCAGCTGTCCCGCCAGGCACAGTCCTGCCAGAATCCGTCTGATACAGCCCCGCTGCTGCGTTTTTTCCTTTTTTATCCTCATGCCGCCACTTTCCCCGGTTCCTTCCTCCTATCCTATTCGCAAAATCCTTCATATATTCTTGCATCTGCATACGCCTTCTGTTATGATACCATCAGTGCATCCGGAAACACAGCTTTCCCAAACAAAATGATACAAACCAGACAGAAAGGATTGAATGCATGATAAAACGAAGTCTGTCCTATCTTATTTCCGGTACGGACGCCGGCCGGACCATAGAAGAATTTTTACGGACAAAAGGCTATTCCCACCGTTTGATCGTCCATCTGAGAAATACGCCTCTTGGACTTACCATCAAAGGAGAAACAGCCTATACAACCCATATATTAAAGGAAAAAGAGCTTCTTTGCGCCACGCTTATAGAGGAAGAAGGTTCTGAGCACATCATCCCTTCCCCGCTCCCCCTTTCCATTGTCTATGAGGATGAGGATATTTTGGTCATAAATAAGGCTCCGGGCGTTCCTATCCATCCTTCCCAGGGCCATTTTGAACACACTCTGGCAAATGCCGTAGCCTGGTACTATCAGTCCAAAGGCGAACCCATCGTCTATCGGGCCATTAACCGACTGGACCGTGACACTTCAGGACTTTTAATCATTGCAAAGCATATGTTAAGCGCCTGTATCCTTTCCGATCAGATGGTAAATCGGCAGATCCGCCGGGAATACCGGGCAGTTGTCTGCGGAAACGTCCCCCCCGAAGGAACCATCACGGTCCCCATCGGAAGGGTTCCCGGCTCTACCATTATGCGCCAGGCAGACCTGGAAAACGGCGAATATGCCTGTACCCATTTTACAAAGCTTTCCTACAACAGCAAAAACGATCTTTCCTATATCAGCCTGAGACTGGACACGGGAAGAACCCACCAGATACGGGTTCATATGGCCCATATCGGCCACCCTCTTCCCGGAGATTTTCTCTACCATCCTGATTACCGCTTTATAAACCGACAGCCGCTCCACTCCTTCCGGCTTGACTTTACCCACCCTCTTACCAAAAAATCCATGACCTTTTTCGCACCGCTTCCGGATGACATGGCTCCCCTTATTTCTGAGGGTGCGCAGACGCCTGCATCCGCCTGAGACCTTTGGGGTAATGATTCTTAAGACAGCCCCCGGAAAGCTTGCTCCAGCCTAAGCTCCAGTCTTCTGCGCACATCAAAACCCAGCCTTTCTCATTGCCCGGCCAGTTCTCCATCCGGCAGGAAAGCGCCTCCCCTCTTAAATAAGCGGCAGTTTCTTCTCCGTCTGCCTCCATCCTGTACACCCTTTTTGCCTCCTCTGGAAGCAGCGATAAGGCCAGTGCATGAGATGGTTCAAACCGGTTCTTTTTCACGGTACCCATATGGAGTCCCGGCCGGAGCACCTTTAACCCCCTCAGTTCCGGCATCTCACCAGGCAGAAGATAAAGCTGATCTCCAAACATCACGTATTCTGCCCGGTTCAGATAAGAGCTTCCATCAGCAAGACTTTCCTTTAAAAATGCTTCCAACAGCGAAAATACATCCCGGTTCCGTCTGCGATCCAGATAAGCAGGATACGTTCTTTTTGCTTCTTTGCGTTCAATTCCCTCTCTGCGCCGTATTACGGCTATAAAATGACCTTCCCCTTCCAGGCAATGGGGCAGAAGACGGAATGTGCGTTCCAGATGGTATGTTACGGCCTCTTCCTCGCGTGATTTTTCCTCACCGTCTCCAAATCCTGCCCATTCCGGCCTTCCATGAGAAAATTTCTCGCATCCTTCTGCTTTTTCAAGATAAAAATCCTCATGGTATTTCAAAAAATTCAATACCGTACCTTCATTTTCCTCCGGGGCGAAGGTACAGGTAGAATACACGATCCGTCCCCCCGGTTTTATCATCCTAGCTGCCTGATCCAAAATCTGTTCCTGACGGGCCGCGCACATTTTTACATGCTCTTCGCTCCACTGTTCTGCGGCTTCCTCATCCTTTCTGAACATTCCCTCTCCGGAGCAGGGCGCGTCTACCACAATACCATCAAAAAATTCCGGAAACACCGCCGCCAGACGGGAAGGCTCCTCATTTACCACTACGCCGTTTGAAACGCCCATACGTTCCATATTTTGGGAAAGAACCTTTGCCCTGGCCGGATGGATTTCATTGGAAAGAAGGAAGCCATTTCCCTTTAACCGGGATGCTATATGGCTGGATTTTCCTCCCGGAGCAGCGCACAGATCCAGAATACGCTCTCCGGGCTGAGGATCCAAAAGCTCTGTCACAGCCATGGCGCTGGGTTCCTGTATATAGTACACGCCGGCTTCATGGAACGGATGTCTGCCCGGGCGGGCCTGCGCCTCATAATAGTACCCCTCCTTCACCCAGGGAATCGGCGTAAGAGCAGTTCCCAGCCGATTCTCCATTAAGGCAGCCAGCCCCGGTACCGCTTCTTTTTCCCAGCCTGTCTTCCGTCCCTCCACCGATTTTAAGCTGTTAAAACGCAGGCCCTGAACCCGTTCTTTTTCATAGCTGGCTTCAAAAGCCTCATATTCATCCTTAAGCAGTTCTCTCATACGCTTCTTAAAGGCTTCGGGCAATGTGATCATCATTCGTTCTCCTTATATTTTATTAAAAAAACCGGGCTCCATTTTGGGGTCCGGTCTTAAAAATCCGTGTCTGTCTGTTTTACAGCGCAATCTTGTAATCATCCGAAGGAATGCCGTTTACAACGTAATATGCAGCATTCTCCTCCGCTACGATGTAGAGTTCAAACTCTTTGATCTCCTCATCCGGATGGTTTTTCTTAAAGTCCTCCATGGCTGCTGCCAAAACTTCCTTTGCGGCAATATCTCTGCCATTATACTGGAAGTGTACAGCTGCGCTTGGCTCTGCTGCTTTTCTGGCTGCCGGCTTCTTTACCGGAGCCTTCTTAGCTGCGGCCTTTACCTCCTCAGCAGCCTCTTTTACTGCTGCCTTAACCTCTTCCTTTACTGCTGCTGTTTCAGAAATTGCCTCTTTTACTGCCTTCTTTGCCTGTGCAGATACGGCTCTTGTACTTTTTCTTGTTGCCATACTATCCTACCTCCCTGTAGTGTGTATCCGGCCCTTGGGCCATACAGCCGGGTTGTCTCCGGCGCAAACGTTCTTATGTAAATCCCTAGATGCAATAAGGAAATTATAGAATGATTTCCTGTTTTTGTCAATGTACATACCGCCACAATATGCCGCGTTTTCCTTTGATTTATCAGGATTTTTCCCTTTTCTCTGCACTTTTTCCCATACATGGCCGGATTCGGGAGCGAATGGTTTCATCGGCCTGCCGGTCCTGTCACTCCCGGTCCTAATGTCCCCGGTCCCGGAGGTTGAGTGCTTTGCGTACTGCCCGGTCCGGATATTTCCTCAGACGGCTTTGGCGGCTGTGTTTCCTGCGGCGTTTCGGGCACCGTTTCTGCAGGCTGTGAAGGAGCAGTCTGCACAGGAGGCTCTGTCTCAGGGGCTGTTTGCGGGTCGGTCTGGGGAACTGTTTCAGGAACAGCCGGCGGACTTGCAGGTGCAGGGGGCTCTGCTCCTCCTGATGCACTGCCTGCCGTGCTGCGTTCCGTTCCTTCCAGATTATAACAGATCACAGGCATTCCCTTATATACATTTTCATACAGCGTCTTTGCAGCTTCATAAGGCATATTCACACAGCCGTGAGAACCGTTTTTCTTATAAATCGTACCGCCGAAGGTATTCCGCCAGCTGGCATCATGAAAGCCGATGCCTCCGTTAAACGGCATCCAGAATTTTACAGGGCTGGCATATCCCTCTCCCTTTAGCACAGCATCTCTCTGCTTATATGTAAGACTGAACAGGCCTGGAGGAGTTGTATACCCCTTAGACTGATTTCCGGATACGAAATCAGATTCCAGGATTTTTTTCCCATCCTTATAAAAAAACAGATGCTGGGCCGTAAGATTTACTTCCGCATAGGTAGTTCCATAGTCATTTCCCTCCCGGCTGGCAGCTGTCTGCAGATACACAGGCTCCCTCTCCACCGGCTCTCCGGCCAGAATCTCCTCCTTTAGCCGCGCCTTCTCTCCTGCCCCATCAATCCTCCATCCATACACTCCGGCCACTTCTACCTCCGGACCGTAGCTGGTCTTAAATTTCCGTTTGGTATAGGCGGTATTGTATTCCGAACCAAGTGCCTTTACATAGGCAGCCAGCTGTTCCTCATCGATCACAGGCTGATCCTTTTCATCATAGGAAATCCACTGGCTGATCGTTTTTCCATCCAGAATCTCTCTGCGGCTTCCAAAGGTATAGGTCACAGACATGGAGGCAAAACGATTCATCTGTTCCAGGCGTTTCCTTAAAGCCGGATCGTCCGAGCGCACCGCCGGAGCTTCATAGCAGCCCCCCTGATCCAGATCCAGCTCAGGCAAAAGCCCGCAGATGGCTTCTTCTGCCGCCTTAAGTGTCCGCTCCTGATTTAAACGTGCTCCTTCTGACTCTGGAAGGATGGAATACCCCTTTCCTTCCTCATATTCTGAGATCACTGCGTCTGCAGGCGCTTCTGCTGTTTCAGGATCTGACTGGGAAAGTCTGGAAACAGCTGCTGCCAGCTGCGTTTCATCATAACTTATAAGAGCCTTTATGTCATACTCAGGCCCTCTTAACAGATAAAGCGGCCATGAATACGGATCCTGCTGACGCAGGATCTCTTCCAGACTTCCGTCAAATTCTGCCAAAAGGCCGATCTCATTTCCGGAAATCTGTGCCGTTTCACCCTGACGCATAGACAGGCAAAGACGATATGAGGCCGCTTCCGAGGCAATCATCTCCTTTACCTCCCCAGCCGTCTTTCCTCCCACCTCCATACCGTTGACCGTTGTATTAGGGAAATAGGTATCCGTATACGCTCCTGCCTGATAAATATATCCGCCGATACCGATAACAGCCACTGCTGCCATCCCAGCTCCCACTGCCTTTACAGACCCCTTTTTTGTCTTTTCGGCCCCGGCCCGTTCCTTCCTGCGGGCTTTGAAGGCTTCTCTGCTGCGGCTCACCGGCCTTTTCTTTTTTTCTTCACTCATTCACTTAAACCTTTCTGACTGCTCCTTCCCCCTAAAAACGCTTCCCGTCTCCCAAAACACGTCCGCTGAATACAAAATAAACCCCAACTGCCACCGCACTGGCAATAACATCGGCCGTCGGCTCTGCATAAAATACGTTTTCTATTCCCGCAAGCGCTGGAAGAATCAGCATTGCAGCCAGATATACGGCTTTTCTGAACATCGACTGACTGATTGCCAGAGCCGCTGCACCCATTCCCGTAAATCCGTCTACTACCTCATACTGAATGGCAAGAGGAACAATGGCAAGGACGCTGATGCGGATGGCGCGCACACTGGTTTCTATAAAAAAGCGGTCATTTGTAAAAATCTCAGCAAATTGTGCCGACAGTGTCATTGCAATGACAAACATAACCGCTGTAAATACCATTCCAAGACCAATGATATGCTTCTGGGCTTTTCGGATCCGATCCGGACGGCCTGCTCCATAATTATACCCCAAAATAGTCTGCGTGCCTCCGGTAATTCCTCCCAGCGGCATCGTGATCATCAGCATAAAGCTCTGCACGATGGTATTGCAGGTCAAAAGCACATCGCCCATTTCATAGCTTCCATAATGGCGGATCAGCATATTCATAATAATAATCAGGCCGCTGTCTGAAGCCGTGATCAAAAAGGGGGACAGGCCCAGTACCAATACACGAACCATAAGCTCCTTTTGATATCCTCCAAAGGTAATCCGCACCAGAGGCCGCTTTCCTAAAAGGAAAAACAGGACATAAACACAGGAAGCAAGCTGGGAAAGAACGGTAGCGATTGCAGCTCCCTTTACTCCCAGATCCAGCACAAAGATAAAAACGGGATCTAATATAATATTGCTGACAGCCCCTAAAAGCACGGTCATCATCCCTACCTTTGCAAAGCCCTGACAGATAATAAACTGATTCATGCCGGTGGAAAGAAGGGCAAAAGCAGTTCCTGACAGATACCAGGTCAGATATTCATCTGCATAAGGGAAAATAGCCGGACCGGCGCCAAATACGGTCAGAAGCTGATTTTTAAACAGATACATAACAGCCATTAAGACGGCTGCCATGACTGTAAGGAGCACAAAGCAGTTAGCTACCACCTTTTGAGCCGCCTTTTCATTCTTCTGCCCCAGACGGATGCTCATGATCGGCGCTCCTCCAATGCCAACCCAGCTGGCAAAGGAAGTGATCAGGGTCACCACTGGGCCGCAGACGCCTACGGCTGCCAGAGCCTGCCCTCCGATTTCCGGTATGTTTCCTATGTACATACGATCTACAATACTGTATAAAACACTGATAAATTGAGCCAGCATGGAAGGAAATGCAAGCTTCCATACCAGCTCTCTTATGTGATCTGTATCCAGATTATTTTCCAGTTTCACGATTTTTCTCCTTGATGTAGGTTATTTTCCCCTGAACCGGGAAATTTCCTCTGCCAGCATTCTGGCGCTGTCCGTCATGCCCTTAAACGCCCCAAACCGGTAAAGGCTGGCTATAAAGAGGCCGATCGGCACTGCCAGGATCATTCCTGCAAGCCCCTTTATCTTAAAACCAAGATAAAGCAAAAACAGGGTCAAAAGGGGATTTAATCCCATGGTATCCCCTACCAGCTTGGGCTGCACCAGCTGACGGATTACCTGTGTCAGCACATAGATCAGGATCAGCCCTGCCGCAAAGGCATACTCTCCGCCCAGGACTTTGATGATTCCCCAGGGAATCAGGGCAGTTCCCGTTCCAAATACTGGAAGAAAATCAAGCAGGGCGATCAAAAGCGCCCATAAGGGTCCGTAGCTTACGCCCAGGATGAAAAAACCGGCTGTCAGGATCAGCCATACGACAGCCATAATTTTAAACTGGGCCATAAAATACCCGCCGATCAGCCGCCTGCACTCTTTTTTCAGATGATCGGAATACCGGCCAGTCCACTCAGGCATATGGCTTCTTATAACAGACAAGATCCGGTCACGGTCTGCAATAAAAAAATAAGCCGACAGGATGATGACCACAAAATACACCAGCGCAGCCGGGATCCCTTTTGCTACGGTTCCTGCCGCCTCCATGGTAGGCGAAGCAATGGACTCCGCCAGCTTTCCAATATAGGCTCCCAGATTGTCTCCCAGGGTCATCCATGCATCCCGCATGGTTTCAGGCATAAAATCAAAGATACCTGCCAGCCGTCCAAGGCTGCTCTGTACGTCTCCTTCAATCCCGGCATATAAGGCCGGAAGATCCTGGATAAAGGACCAGAGAAAATGGAGCATTCGGGATAAAGCCAAGTATAAAAGCCCTATCACCAGAGCCAGGGCTCCTGCCACGATCACAATGGAGCTGTGCCTGCGCACCAGCTTCAGCCTGCGCTCTAAAAAGCGCACCAGCGGATTGGCGATCATGGCAATGATCCATCCCACAACAAAAGGCATGAAAAAGCCCAGAAGCTTCGGCCCCAAAAAACACAGAAAGAACCATCCCGAGGCTGGAATCATTATATTTAAGATCAGACGCAGAATATACCGCCACTGGGGCTCTGTTTTTTCCCGACTGTTTTTATATTCCTCCATACGGTCTCACCTGTCCTTTCCTGTACGGCCCATTCCATTCAAACAGCTCTAATATTCCAGCCCCTTTAACCCATATCCTTCTGCCACACGCTTAAAGGCAGGAAGAGAACGCCGGATCTGGTCGAAGGATACGCAATAGGAAATCCTTACGTACCCCGGACAGGCGAAGGAACTTCCCGGAACCACCAGAATATGTTCCTTTTTGCAGGCCTCACAGAATTTCTTCTCATCCGGCTCCGGGGATTTTACAAACATATAAAAAGCACCCTGGGGCTTTACACATTCAAAGCCGGCTTCCCGCAGTCCCCGATACAGAAGATTCCGGTTCCTGTCATAGGCCTCTATATCTGCCGTTTCATCCACACAGCGCATGACAACGCGCTGCATCAGGGACGGAGCATTGACCGCTCCCATGACCCGGTTTGCGATCACAGCAGCATTGAACACCTCTCTGCTGTCTGTAAGCTCATCCGGGATCACCAGATATCCGATACGCTCTCCCGGCAGGGAAAGGGATTTGCTGTAGGAATAGCAGATGACCGTATTATGGTAAAATTTCGTCACATAGGGAACCTCTGCCCCGTCATATGCCAGCTCTCTGTAAGGCTCGTCAGAAATCAATACGATCTGTGTACCAAATTCCTTTTCCTTTTCTGTCAGGATTTCCCCCAAACGCGTCAGTACAGTTTCTGAATAGATTACTCCTGTGGGGTTATTGGGCGTATTGATAATGACAGCCTTCGTGCGGTCTGTAATCCGCCTGGAAAATTCTTCCAAATCTGGCTGGAATGTTTCCGTGTCCGCCGGAACTACCTCCAGTATACCGTCATAATTTCTCACATAATTGCCATATTCTACAAAATAGGGCGCAAAGGTCACAACCTGATCCTGAGGATTTAAAATCGTCTTTAAAATCACATTCAGGCCGCTGGCAGCGCCTACGGTCATCAGGATATTTCCCTGATGGAACTTTGTTCCAAAACGCCGGTTTAAGGACTGTGCGATGGTCTCCCTTACATCTTCAAAACCTGCATTGCTCATATAGCCGTGAACCATAACCGATGGTTCCTCATTCACAATCCTGCAGATTGCCTCATTTACCGCCTTAGGCGCGGGCACATTGGGATTTCCCAGGCTGAAATCATATACATTTTCTGCTCCGTATATGGCTGCCAGCCGTTTTCCCTCCTCAAACATGGCCCGGATTGCGGAGTTATTATTTACAAGCGGCTTCATCTTTTCTGATATCATACTCATGTCCTCTCTTTCCCGGTAACGTGCAGCTTTCTGCCCTCTGACCGCTCCCTTTCTCTGTACAGGAAAAACGTAGAAGCTGCTGCTCATTTGATTGTATCCTTGATGGGAAAGATTGTCAATACCATCAAAAAGCCATATCGAAACCCGGCCTCAGACAGGCGCAGGTTTGATATGGCTTTGAATGAAACAATAGTTCCGGCTACCGAAGCCCTTTAAAAAGAGCTTCTATTTCAGGCGTGACATCATCCGGCCAGAACTCTGCCGAAACTCTGCTTTCATTCTTTAAGGTCAATGTGACATAGAGATTGTACCTTGCAGGCTGTTCCGGCTCACGCATACCATTCATATCAGCAAACTCCCTGTCACGCAATGCGCCCATAAGAATTTCAATCTGCTCCGGCTCTGTAAAAACAAGCGTTCCGTCTTTCTGATAGAAGGGATTTTCCTTCTGAAGCCGCTTTAACGTTTCTCCTTCCGGAAGCCCGTCACTGTATTCTTTAGCGTTCACGACTGAGGATACATCTACGGAAATCCGGCTTACATTTTCAGCCGCAAAATAAGCTCCCGGCTCAATCCCCATTTTCTCTAAAACCTGTATAGTATTTGTAAAAGAGGGATAGACCGGCCATCTGCAAAGCTGATCCAGATGGTTTTCCATATACCGTTCCATCTCATCTGCAGAAGGCATTTCATTATAGGAATCTTTCAATGCTTCCGGGCCAAGAAGCATTTTAATCAGATCTCTCTGATATTCAGAAATAAAACCGCCGTTTTTTCCCCACAGTTGTTGCATATACAGGCACAGTTCCTTTTCTGCAAACTGAAGCGCTCCCACCGGATCTTCTCTCATCCGATCCCTAAGTTTCTGCGCCTTGAGATCTGTCTGATAGGCTCCCAGAAGCTCCTTTATGTCATCTTCTTCCATTGTCTTAAACAGAGAACGATTTCCATTTTCCCGGTAGGAAACGTATCCCATCTCCTCCGGCTGCTGAGAAAGGATCGGATAAAGGCCCTTTTTATACGTTTCATTATTATAAATGTTCTCATAAGTTTCCAGCACATCTTCTAAATCCATGTGATACCTGCGGCTGACCTGCCGGCCGTTCTTTAAACGATAGCGGATAAGGACCTGGCTGAAATACCGGTCATACGCTTCATCTTCCTCTTTGCCGGCCACAAAAACAGAGGTTGGGCCATCTGCTCCTCCAATGACAGATATGGCTGAGGCATCCTTACTGCTATAATGGTTCACAGACGTGGAAACTCCGTTTAAGCTGATCTGCGTTTCCCAGCGGTTCAGATTCTCTTCCCTGTATCCTGCCGCTTCTCTGGAAGCAGCCTCTGCCAGAGCAAGAACAGAGGCAGAATCGGTAAGCTCCATGTTCTCTTTTATAAAATCTCCCGCACTTTCATATATCAGTCTCTGGGTATCTCCCTGCTGGATCACTCTGGGCATATTGGCGGCAAACGAATGATCAATGGATAGATCCACGCTGGCAGAAGCTATTTCCTCCTGAGACGGTACATAGGAATCATAGCCATACCAGTCATAACGGAAACTGCAAAAGAACAGCATTCCCGCCCCCAGACACAGCGCCAGCTGCATTTTGTGTGAAAAAAGCTTTTTAAAATCAAAATGATAGATGATCTCAACCATGCAGTGCACAAGGAGAATCCCTGCTGCCGTTCCAAACAGCCCCCATTTCACCTGGCTTTGCAGCGTCCAGAAAAACCATCCTCCCGCCATTCCTCCAAGAAGCACCAAAAGGATACGGATCGAAGCCTTGCTTTTTGAAAATGTCATGGCTTTTCCGGCTGCCTCTGAGGGCCGGAGACGGTAAAGCTCTAAAGACAGGGCGGTAACTGCCATCATACAGGCTGCTGCCTTTAATACCTCAGCTATTTTGATTCCATCCGCGTCCGAAACAGAGGCGGCAGACCAGATGTATGCTCCCACGGGGGACAGATTCCGCATCGCCCACAAGTAAGGAGAACTGTCCGCATACCAGAACTCACCCGCCGATGTGACAAAAAATCGATCTGCAAATGCGCCCAAAAGTCCGGCTGCCAGAGGAACAAAACCGAAAAAAACTGCCGTACCCAAAAGACCAATCACTATATTTCCCGTCATCATCATGGCAACCGTAACGGTACCATAGACAAGGCTGTAATACAGAAGGTTCATTCCAAAGGCAGCTGCCATAGGGCCGAAAAATTCAGAAACAGGCACTCCATAAGCGGCTGCCACTGCCGTAAACAGGAGGCAGCCAAACAGGTAGGCAGCTGCCGGGATCAGTATCCCATCCCCGTACTGAACCGCAAACAGCACTTCTCTCCTTACAGGGATACTATGGTAAAAATCGACCTTTTTCTTATTATGAAGATAGGAAAACGCCGTCACCCCTACAACCACCGCAGCCATCAGGAATAAAAAGACCATCAGCCCATTTCCATAGGAAATTTCATCCAGTACAACTTCCCTCTTGAAAAATGCAGTCATCGTCTCATACTGCTTGGCAGTGAAATGCTCCGGAAGCAGCTTTTCAATCGGCTCATAGTCATTATAGGCGCGAAACTCCATTCGCCGGGCATTTTCCATAACTAATGCCAACTTTACCGGAAGCGCAAAGAAAAAAGCCAGAAACATCAGCGCCAGCACCCAGATACGTCGTTTGATATCCTCTTTCATCAGTCCCCATATTCCGCCGCAGGCTTTTTTTTCAGAAAACAAGTTTTTTGATGTCATATCCGGCCACCTCCGTTTCACTGATAAAAATTTCCTCCAAAGTCAGAGGAATACATTCAAAAAATACAGGATCACAAGCTCCAAGCTTTGCCTCGATTTCTTCCCTCGTTCCCCGGACGGTCAGCGTAAGAAGCCTTCCTCTGCGCTCTGTAGACAACACTTCAAGGCTTACCAGATCCTCCGGCTCCATTCCGGGCTGCAGTACGCACTGGATCTTGTGAATATTCAGCTTCATATCATCCAAATCCTTTGAAAGGAGGATCCCTCCCTTATGAAGCAGGCCCACATGATCGCAGATATCCTCCAGCTCCCTAAGATTGTGGGATGCGATGATAGGCGTCAGATTCCGGTCTTCCATATCGGCGGCAAACAGGCTCTTTACAGCCTGGCGCATGACCGGATCCAATCCGTCAAAGGTCTCGTCGCAGAACAGATACTCTGTATTGGCACAGATCCCGCAGATCACGGACACCTGTTTTTTCATTCCTTTGGAAAAAGTGTGGATCCTGCGCTTTTCATCCAGTCCAAAGCTTTTTAACAGGCGGCGAAACCTCTCCCTGTCAAAACGCTCGTACACACGGGAATAATAAGCCATCATGTCAAGGGGCGATGCATTGCTGAAAAAATACGCCTCATCGGATATATAAAAAACCATTCTTTTAGCTGCCGGATTTTCAAATACCTCCTGGCCGTCAATGGTAATGTGTCCCTCATCCGGCTTTAAAATGCCGCTTGCAAGACGTAAAAAAGTAGATTTTCCTGCACCATTGGTACCGATCAGTCCAAACACGCTTCCTTCCCTGATTGCAGCGTCTATATGATCAACTGCCGTAATATCCTCAAATCGTTTCGTCAGCTTCACTGCCTGAATCATGGTCGTCTCTCCCTTCTTCCTTATTTTTCTCAAGATCAAGCATCCGTTCCAGGCGCTCTGTCATTTCTCCCGGAGAAATGCCGATCTGTATGCCATCCTTCACAGCACGGTCAAAGCTCGCTTCCCAGGCTTTTTTTCTCCCGCTCCTTAACCGGCTCCCTTCTGCCACGAAACTGCCCTTTCCCTTAACAGAATAAATATAGCCTCTTTGCTCCAGTTCTGCATACGCTCTCTGGATGGTATTGGGATTGATAGAAAGCTCCGTAGCAAGGCTGCGGACTGAGGGAAGCTTTGTATTTTCCGTCAGGATTCCCTGAAACATCAGCTCCTCCAACCGTTCTGTAATCTGTTCATACAGAGGCCTCCGATCCCTGTAATCCAGTACGATCATTGGAATCTCTCCTTTCTCTGTTTTAACTGTACTAATTCTCTTAATACAGTTATCCTGATTTAACAATACCATGAACCGGTCTGAAATACAATAACAATTTTCTTACGATTCTTGACTGTTTGTGGTACAATTCATTCAAACAGTATCAGATTCAGGAGGTCTCCCCATGCAAAACAGATATCAATTCAGAGAAATCACAAAATCAGAGGTTCCCCAGATGTTTTCACTGATCCTTAAACGGATGGAATGGATGGATAAAAAGGGAATACAGCAGTGGAATGCTGCAAAGTATGATACAATCTATCCTCTGTCTTATTATGAAGAAAAACGCTTAAACGGCGAGGTGTTTGTCCTTGTGTCAAAGGATACCGGAGAACTCATCAGCGCTGCCGTATTAAAAGAGCAGGATGACCGCTGGAATGACAGCGAACCCGCCCTTTATCTCCACAATTTTGTAACCCGTGTGGAAGCTCCCGGCGCCGGAAGTATCTTTCTCCGGTTCGCAGAGGAATATGCCTTAAAGAAGGGAAAGAAATATCTCCGTCTGGACTCGGCAGCGGACAACCCTTCTCTTGCCCGTTACTACACCTCCCAGGGCTTTGTGCCCGCAGGAACGTGTATAGAAGGCGGCTATAACGGCATTTTGAGGCAGAAAGACTGTTTGATTTTTTAATGATATAATTTTTAATATGGATAGCAGTAAATCGGAAGTTAAGGGGGTGTTGATTATAAAAAGGTGTCTATCTGTTTTAGTGATATTAGGCTGTATAGTAGCTTTATTTGGATGTAAAAATGAAGCAGGACAAGCATATTTTAATGCAAGAGTTTTAGAAGTAAATAAAGAATATGTTGATGTTAGGTGCATAGAAGCATTTAATAGTGGGATTTCTGTTGATGAAGAATTTTCTGTTACAAAAGATGTGGTATCAGCAGGAGGAGCACCGGAATTGAATGTAGATGATAATATCCGTGTTGTATTTAATGGTAATGTAATGGAAAGTGATCCATTGAAGATAGGAACTGTTTATGCGATTTATCTTTTAGATGAAAATGGAGAAGTTATTCCAAACGACTAACAACTTCCAGTTTGTATATACCTTTAATACAACAAACTGCCGAATCCAAACGGAGTGATACAGATACAGTGACAGCTGAAATGTATTCACTTAAACCAGAAAGAGGGTGCTGCAAAATTGAGCAGTACCCTCTTTCCTGTTATTCAGACCACTATGCCTTACTCATTGACGTCTATTAAAAAGCGTTTGTAATTTCTAAACTTTTCCTAAAGATGCCGGCTTCATCTGGCTTTCAAACTCACTTGGCCCATCCTTTGACTTGTCTGTGCCGGGCTTTTTCCATGCATGCATAGCCAGTGCCATGGCGATTACGCCATAGGAAACGAATACGCGGAAATACTCACCGATCACAGGATCTCCGAACAGTTCCTTTCCTGCTAACGGAGATACGATAAACAGGGTATGGAACAGAACAATGCCTAAAAGAGCATTTTTATTTGTCGCCTTCTGCACGGAAGCGCCGCCTACCAGAAGAGCTGCAATAGCAAACTGTCCCACCTGCGTATGTGCACCATAGGTAGACATGGTGCCAATATTCTGCAGATAAATAAGCTGTCCCCAGCTGGCAAGCACAGTAGAAAACAGCATGGCAATAATACGGGTCTTATCCACATCAATACCTGCAGAGTTTGCCACCGCACGGTTCTGGCCTACTGCCCTCATATTCTGTCCCAGGCGGGTCCGCATCAGCAGATTATTGAATACGCAAAGAGCTCCGATACAAATATAGGTCATCACAGGAAGCTGTACGGCAATCAGCACGTTAAACAGTGCTGGAATATAGGTAAGTCCATATACTGCACCAGCCAGAACGATAAAGACAAGGGCTCTGCGTATATCAAAGGTGTCTCTTTTTCCAAAGCTTCCGGCTCCTGTATGTTTAGTCATTTTATGTCTCACAATCTGAAACAGCTGCCACAGCACAACGCTCAGACAGCCCAGCTCTACCGCCGACAAAAGCAGAAGACGATCAGAAGATAAGAACTGCTCCACCGGCCCGATAAAAGTCAGAGCATAGACAAAAACTGCTGCCGCTGCCTTAAGCGCTGTGTCCTTCCAGTTCACTGTCTGCTTTTTAATCCGTTTGTGAATGGTGGTAAAGAGAAGTCCTGCAATTACCAGATAGAAGCCGATTTCCAGAACAGTCAGCATGGGGATGGTATCCAGAGCATATTTTACCGTATCCTTTAGATCAATGGTATTCTTTACGCCTACTCCTGTCGCAATCATCAGCGTAGGATTATTCATAGCGATCACGCCGCCGAATACGAACAGGAAGATCAGCTGGTAAATACCATCTGCAAAATATCCCAGGATCAGGCCCGCAATCATCTCATTTCCCTTTACCAGGTTGAAGAGTTTTCCTACCAGAAAGCCGAAAATCAGTGCAATGGGGGTAGCCAGGGCAACGGTAATGAAAAAGCCGCCAACTCCCGTAAAGCCCCAGTAAGTGGTAAGGAATAAGGCAATCTGTGCCGCCATGGCGCCTACTACAATACCAAAATTCAGACCCAGACCCGTAATAACCGGAATGATCAGTGCCAGCACGATAAACGCATTTCTGGCGATTCTGGTAAACAGCTCCGGGATCACAAATGTCAAAGGCTGTTTCGATGCAGCCGTAGCTCCTACACAAAGAAGAAGGAACAGGATCACTACCTTATTTTTAAATAAGAAATCAGATATTTTTTTATTCACGGCTGTCACCTCCCTTTGCCTGTGCCAGTGCATACAGAATAATACCATTGGAGATGATCAGACGCATTACCTCTGATAAGTTGCTCTCCGGAATGAACTGGTTTACAACCGGAAGGCCCAGAGCCATGATGCCCTGAAACAGGAACGTACCAATCAGCACGTGGGCAATGGCGGCCCGCCTTGGAGTAGCGCCTCCGATCAGTACGGCTGCTACAGAGGTAAAGCCCATCATCATAGGACCATTGTACAGCTGGATGAAGCCAAAGGCCTGTGCATATACCAAGATACCTACTGCAGCCAGTACGGTAGAAAGAATGGTACCCACCAGACGCATCCGGTTTACATTGATGCCTGCAGCCTTGGCAAACATGGGATTCGTACCTGCCGCACTCATGGCAATTCCGGTCTTAGAACGCATAAAGAGCCACACCAGAAAGCACATGAGGAAGAAAAACAGAAGAAGTCCGGTGGGAACAAAAAAATCCCCAATGGAAAAAGCAAGGGTGTCATTCATAACACCGCTGTAGGAGGAAGCAAGGGAAATGGTATTTCTCAGTCCCTTTCCGGCATTGGGCCAGATCAGCTCACCATTGTCGAAGGGAAGGAGCATCCAGACCATATTCATGAAAGCGATCACGGAAAATCCTACATAGGTAGTAACGGTCATTTCAGAGCCCTTTACCCGGTTTAAGAGCTGGCCGTAGAGGTATCCGATGCCCACTGCCAGAATCACACCGATCACAATGGCAACCAGAATAGCCACCCAGGCTGCAAAGAGAGGATGGACCGCTACCAGAGCTGGATTTTGTGCAATATCCAGCTGGATCACAACCAGACCTCCCAAAAGCCCTCCTACAATACCCATGGTGATACCAAAGTTCGGTCCGATCCCGCACTGGATTGCCGGCACCATTGCAAGAGCCAAAACACCGTACATTCCCCAGCGGCGGAGCACATCACTGAAAAACTGGGGCAGATTCATCTGGAATGCCCCTGCACATACCACCAAAAACAGGAAAAAAAGAACGATAATAATACGCGGAAGGCCGAATTTACGAACCATCTTCTTAACAGAATCAGTCATTTTCCATTCCTCCTTTCCGTGTTCCGGACATAGCCAGACCGAAGTCGGCATCCGAATCGTCCGGTTTTAAAATACCCGACAGCTTTCCATCGGAAATGATCGCAATCCGGTCTGAAATCGATCGCAGTTCTACCAGCTCAGAAGAAACGATGATCACCGTCATGCCCGTCTCACGATTCAGTTTTGCCAGATACTCAAGCACCAGCTTCTTGGCGCCAATATCAATTCCTCTGGTAGGCTCCGATACAAACAGGATATCCGGCTCCAGAGTCAGTGCCCGTGCCAGACATACTTTCTGCTGATTGCCGCCGGAAAGACGGCCTGCCGCCTGTCCGATACCGGTACAGCGGATATCAAGCGTCTCTACCATATGAGTGGCATGAACTTTAGCAGCTGCAGCATCATACAAATGAAACCAACCGATCTTTTTTAAAAATCTGCCGTTGGTCTGCATGGCAGAAAAGACGATATTCTGCTCAATGCTTTCGTTTAAAAGAAGGCCTACGCCGCGGCGATCCTCTGATACAAAGGCTACCTTATGATCCAGGGCATCTCCCAGTTTATCCAGATTTAAGGCCTCGCCGTTGATCCTTACCTCACCGCTGGCCTTATAAAGCCCCATGATGCCGTTAGGGATACCAAGTTTGCCCTGGCCTGCCAGGCCGCCAATCCCAAAGATTTCTCCTTTTCGGATATCCATATCAATCCCATTGACCTGCTCGCCTGGCATATCCACTCTGTAATTTCTTAAGCTGACAGCAATTTCATCGTCCTGGATCACCCGTTCATCTGGTATATCATCATCTAACAGCTTCTCCACCTTGCGGCCGATCATCAGCTCTGCGATTTCAACCACATTTGTATCCCTGATCTCCCGTCTGGCTACAAATTCTCCATCCCTGAGAACCGTCATACTATCCGCCACTGCCATGACCTCATCCAGTCGGTGGGTGATAAAAATAATGGCAATTCCGCTGGCGGCGATTACCTTCATGGCCTCTAGCAAACGTTCTGCCTCTGATTCGGTGAGCACTGCCGTTGGTTCGTCAAATACCAGTATCTTAAGTCCCGTTTTATCAAGCTCTCTGGCAATCTCAATAAACTGCATATATCCTACGGGAAGTCCTGCTACTTTTACATACTCTTCAATCTCAAGCCCAATGGTTTTAAGGGCCTTTCTTGCATCCCGATCCATGGAATCAAAATCCAGGGTTTCCATCGATTCTCCAAATACACGGCTGGCCAGGTTTGCATGACTGATTTCCCGGCCCACCTTAATATTTTCCGTAACGGAAAATCCCGGAATCAGCATAAATTCCTGATGTACCATACCGATTCCCAGCTCCATGGCCTTTACCGGGCTGTTGATCTGCACTTCCTTTCCATCAATCTCAACGGTTCCTTCAAAACCGCCTGTGTTGTGAATGACCGGCATACCAAACAGGATATTCATCAGGGTGGATTTTCCTGCGCCGTTTTCTCCCATCAGCGCATGGATCTCACCGGGACGTACCGCAAGGTCAACTCCCTTCAGGACACGGTTCCCGAAATATTCTTTCACAATATGATCCATTTTCAGGACATAGGTTTCTTTTGCATTTCCCAAAATACCAACCTCTTTCTTTTTGACTTCTTTTTCTACCGCCCTCCATCAGGGAAAAATGAGAAAAGGAGTCCGCCAGCTTCTGCCTCAAAGACGCCAGCCGGCGAACCCCCTGCTTCTTATATCAGCCCCATTGCGGTCAAGTCTATTTAAATGTAACGAAATCGGACATTACCAGGAAGTGGTTATCCTTTTCGTTTCCGCTGTCATCTACATAATGCTCGATGGTCATATTTGCATCCGGTGTGTACTCTTTTGCACATTCCTGAATGGTAGCCTTCAGAACTTCCTCATCAAGAACCTCTCCGTTGGTCTCGCCTTCCAGTACCTTCTTTGCATACTCAACGCCTGCATTTACAAACAGCATATTGCAGGGAACGCCCCATGTGGAAACGCGGCCGTTCATTCCATACTCGTCTACCTTTGCCTGAAGCTGTTCCATCATATATGTAACGTCTGCTTCGTGACCGGACATATCGATGTTTAAAGCTGCTGGGAATGCGTGGAACGGAGATGGGCAACACTGTAAGGAGTAGATTGCGCCGTTTTCAAATACGGAACGGATTAAAGGCTCCTGCATACCGCAGTTTGTGGTGAAGAATACGGTGTCCTTACCATACTTTTCAATCTGGCGGGGAACATCCTCTAAGATGAACTGCTGTGCGCCTGTAATACCGGAATCGCCGGTAGGATCGGGAGCGGTTACGTCAACCAGCTCGATTCCGTTCTCTGCACAGTATTTCTTCATGTTCTCATGACGGGCAACGATCAAAGCGTAGCTCATATGACGCGGGAAAGAGTAGTGGATCAGGGTCTTTGCTCCCTGAGCCTTTGCCTGAGGCGGAATCACAACGCCGCAGCCTGGCTCGTCGACCTGAAGCACGATATCGGCCTTTGGATTGATAACGCCTGGATCCTCGCCGGGAGTACCTGCGATGAAGATCATATCAGGGCGGGTCTCACGGACCTTGTCAATAGCTGCTGCTGTACCGGGAACTGCCTGGCACCATACAATCGCCTTAACAGCCGGATCAGAGGCCATAGCCACTGCATTGGAGATCAGGGTTTCTGTCTCTGTAGTGAAGTTATCAGGATAGGTAGAGGTAACAATCATGTCACCGTATTTTTCTTTCATCTTATTTGCCTGAGTGATCTCCTCATCACCCTGGGAAGCAGTACCGGTAATAATACCAATCTTAAAATCTTCTGCCGGTGCTGTTTCTGCTTCTGAGGCCCCCTCTTTCTTTTCCCCATCAGCCGATGCAGCTGTCGTTGCCTCTGATGCCGGTGCAGCTGTTGTTGCTGCCGGTTCTGCGCTGCGGCATCCTGCCAAAGACATTACCATAGCAGCTGCCAGTGTCAAACTGAGAAAACGTTTTTTCATTCTTTCTCCTCCTTTTTAAGTTGGGTATCTTTTTTATATACCCCATTTTTAACCCGCCCAGTTTTTTCCTTTCGCGAATTGTCCGTATTATATCACATGGTTTGTATCTTGTCAAAAGACACTTGTCCGTTTAGCACAATATAAGCCGATATTTTTTCAGTCTTTTGCACATTGTATACAAATATGTTAATATAATTCTAATCAATTTGCAAAAAATTAACTTTATAATCAGTTTTATTTGTATTTTATCTCAATATTATCTTTTAAAACATCTATATTCTAAAAATAGACGAACTTTATTTTCAACATTGTCTTTTTTTAAGAACAATGTTTTTGAACCCGGCTGGAGAAAGGACGCAGAAAAAAGAATAGGGTAGAGGGAGAATAAATTTTCTCGCCCCTCCCATTGAACCGTACGTACGGGTCTCGTATACGGCTCTACAACATATATTCCAACTTTAACTAAGTAATAGGATAAGGGATTGAGCAGACCAGCTCCATCTTTTATCCTATTTTCAAGTAAA